>Ga0233431_1000071_pt1 | contig 226280 bp, 156 predicted proteins | sample SI_118_April2016_FD_179867 | JGI IMG/M metagenome (GOLD analysis project Ga0233431, IMG submission 179867) | Seawater microbial communities from Saanich Inlet, British Columbia, Canada - SI_118_April2016_200_MG | ecosystem: Environmental > Aquatic > Marine > Inlet | place: Canada: British... | reverse complement strand
CCCCATCTCCCGCGCCAGCCTGTAAACAAACGGCCTGAATCCCACCCCCTGAACAACCCCTCCGATCTCCACCCTGAGCCGCTCTCGTCCTCCGTTCATCCTGCCCTTCATTAACTCGCTGCGGAAACCTTCCCGGTCGCCGCCGGCAGCCGCACTTCGAAACGACACCCCTCCCCGGGCGCGCTGATCAGCTTCAGCTCTCCCCTGCAACGCTCCACCAGCTTCTTGACGATCGACAGCCCCATACCCGTCCCCATTTCGCCGGTCTCCTTGGCCGCTTCGGTGCGGTAAAACCCCTTGAAGATCCGCTCCTGATCCTCCTGGGCAATGCCGATACCGCTGTCGCTGACGACCGCCAGAACCTGATCTTCCTGCATTTCGATCCGCAGGGAGACCTTGCCGCCAACCGGCGTGTATTTGATGGCGTTGTCCAGCAGATTGGAAAAGATTCGTTCGATGTCCCCACTGTCCGCAAAAACTGCGATCTCGGTATCCGGCACGTCGAAATCGAACAGAATCTGCTTGTGCGCGGCCCGGTCCAGAACCATCTCCAGAAAACCCGCCAGACAGTCGAGCAGAACGATCGGCTCCGGCCGCAGTTCCTCCAGTGGGCGCTGGGCTCCGGCCAGGTCGAGCAGATCGCGGATCATCTCCAGCAGCTCATCCACCCGGCGTCGGCTGCGATCGACCATATCCGCCTGTTGGTCGCTCAGCGTTCCGGCATAGCGCAGCGCGTCCAGCATACTTTTGGCCGCCGCCAGAGGGGAGCGCAGCTGGTGGTGGGTGACGTGCGCGAACCACGCCCGCTCCTCGTCGAGCCGCTGGAGTTCGGCGTAGTCCCGGGCGTTTTCGATCGCCACCGCGCCCAGATTGGCCAGGTTGCGCAGGAGGCTCACCTCCTGCTGGGAAAACGATCGCGGTTCCCCCGAGTAGATCCGAATGCAGCCAATCGACCGCTTCATGGATTGCATCGGCACGCAGAGCACCGCCCGGATTCCCTCCCGTATCACCTCTTCGGGGTACTGGAAACGGGAATCTTTGGTCGCATCGACCACCTGAACGGTGTTCCCGGCCAGTGCTTCGGCGTTGATCCGGCTCCTCTCCACCGCCACCGGGCCCTTGTCCAGATAGGCGGCGCTCAAGCCGTAGGCCGCCCCCACCTTCAGGTGCAGTCCGTCCTCTTCGAGAAGGCGAATGGAACACGCCTTCATGCCCATCAGGCGCGCGCCGCTCTCGGCGATCAGCCCCAGCACCTGCTCCAGATCCAGCGTGGAGTTGACCGCCTGCCCCACCTGATACAGTGCCTCCATCTCCTCGTAGGCCCGCTCCAGGGCCCGCTCCGAGGCGAACAGCGACTCCTCTTTGCGCCGCAGCGGCGCGATGATCGATGTCGTCAGGAAGGCCGTCACTCCCAGGAAGAAGCTCAGGATCAACCAGCGGTACAGGCCCGCCAGTTCACCCCCCGGCCCTTCTACGTTGAGATCGGCCGCCGACATCGGCAGAACACCCAGTTCCTCTACCAGAAGCAGAAGGCCGGAAAGCAGGATGGCGAGCGCCGCCTGGATATAACAGGCCCGCCTGGACAGCAGAATGGCGCCGATGATCAGATGGAAGACAAAGGCGAGGACGACCGGGCTCTGGATGCCGCCCGAATAGTGGACCAGGCAAATCAGAGCGATCCAGTCTAGCCCGATCTGGGCGTAGGTCAGTTTCCGATGGGAATAGGTGAGGGCCACGTCGCCCGTCAGGCGATGACGCAAAAAGGAGAAGAACAGGTTGTACCCGGCAACCACCAGGGCTACCGCGTACAGAGGAAGAGGGGAGAGATCGACGGCGATGAACTCCGTCGCACCCCACGCCCCCAAAATGATACCCAGCGCCGCCAACCAGCGCAGTCGAATGAACCAGACCAGCCGCTCCTGCAGCTCTCGCTCGAGCGGAATCAATCCCGTATCGGTTGCTGGGCTATTGGACAAAACCACAGGCCGGATCTCCTGAAAGGGCGGACGGACGACAGGCTACCGCCGCCCCGATAACCCATCACTCAGAACATTTGCAAAAAATGGACATTCGGCAGAGGCCTGGCAAGTCTCTAATAAAGAGATGCGGCTATTCTACCCGGAATCGCCTACTCCGGCTCTACCCAAAATCGCCTACTTCAGCCTCGACTTCAGCAGCGACAGCAGCACGTCGCTGTTGAGCGGCTTCTGGAAGACCCCGGACAGCCCCAGAGCGGCGGTGTCGATAGTGCGGCTCAGATTGTCTCCCGTGGAACTGAGCATGTAGATCGGCGACTTGTTGCCCAGCGCCTTCAACTCGATGACCATGTTCGTGCCGGCATCCACCTCTTCCATCATCAAATCGAGGATGAGCGCATCCGGCTCGCTCTGTCCGTACGCCTTCAATCCCTCTTCGGCGCTGGCGGCCGTCACAACCGCGTAGTCGTTCGCCTCCAGGACGACCTTCAAGTACTCGCGGATGTCCGGATCGTCATCCACGCACAGAATCACGTACTTTCCGTTTTGCATTTCATCTCTCCATTCAAATCAGCGGCGGTCTCGCCCTGTTCCGCGGCCATCTCGCTGAAGTTTCTCTTCTCCAGCATTGGCAGCATAAACTGCAGTGCTGCCGTCATGTTCTTTGTCGCCCCGGGCGACAGAAATTCGCCGAATTCGTTGAATTCGTATCCCCGAATGCCCAGTGCGTACCCTTCCGGCTCTGCGCCGAAGAACTCGCTGGCCATGGCCAGCACCGCCTCCGGCTTCACGCTGTGGGTGCTGAAAGTCACTTCCTCTCCGAGTTCCAGACGCCTGAAGAAGAAAGGCTCCTTATCCTCCACCGACGCGTCCACGAAGATCGCGTACCGGTGTTCGGCAACGGCGGCAGCGTGCTCGACAGTCAGCTGATAATCGACATCCACCTCCACGCCGTCCGGTGCCATTCCCTGCAGCGCCTCTGCAAAAGCGGCACCCAGGCCATCGTCCAGGCGACCCGGGTTGCCGTAGCAGATCAGCAACACATCGGCGCGGTCGGCACTCATCCCTTGGACTTTCTGTCGACCAGTTCACCTGCGCAATCGAACAGTTCGATAGTCAGCGGCATCTGCCCCATGGCATGGGTGGCGCAGGACAGGCACGGATCGTACGCTCGGATCGCCACCTCCACGTGGTTGAGCAGCCCCTCGGTGATCTCGGGCACACCCGAGATGTGGTCTGCTGCCACCTTCCGCACCGCGCGGTTCATCGGCTCGTTGTTGCTCGTCGTCGACACGATCAGGTTGGCCATCTCCACCTGGTCGTTGGCGTCGATCCGGTAGTGGTGGAACAGCGTGCCCCGCGGCGCCTCGATGATGCCGACTGCCTCATTGCGACGCTCCCCCTTGACCACCAGATCTTCCCCCTGCAGGTCCGCATCGTTGAGCAATTCCTGGATCTTCTCGATCGAATGCAACAGCTCGATCATGCGCGCCCAGTGATAACCCATCGACACATTGCACGGCTTGCCGTCGGTGACCGCGGCGAACGCTTTGCGCTCCGCTTCCGCCTCGGGCGTATCGATGAAATCGCAGCTGTTGATCCGGGCCAGCGGCCCCACGCGATACCAGCCGTTCTCCGGACCGATCGACTTGATAAACGGGAACTTCATATACGACCAGGGACGAACCTCTTCGGCTATGTAGTCATTGTACACCTGGTTGTCCACGTGGTCAAAGATACTGTTCCCCTCTGCATCGATCGCCCGCAGGCCGCCGTCGTAGATGTCGTACGCCCCGTCCGAGCGCACGATCGCCAGGTGGTTGGAATCGAACGAACCGAACGGCGCCAAGCTCTCCAGATTCTCCACCGTGTAATTCTTGGCGATCTCGACCGCCCCGCGGCCCCACTCCATCATCTGGTCGATCTCCTTGAGCAGTTCGTCCCGCTCTGCGATCGACAGGTTCTTGTTGATGCCGCCCGGAACGGCGCCCGTGCCGTGAATCTTCTTGCCGGCCGTCGCCTTGATGACCTCCTGGCCGAATTTGCGCATCATCACCCCTTGCACCGCCAGATCCGGGAACTTGGCCGCCACCCCGATCACGTTGCGGATGGCCACATCGGCGTCGAAACCGAAGAGCAAATCGGGCGAGGCCAGATGGAAGAAGTGCAGCGCGTGCGACTGGAAAAACTGGCCGTGGTGCATCAAAAGGCGCATCTTCAGCGCCGTCGGCGTCAGTTCCTCTCCACCCACCAGCCGGTCGACCGCCTTGGCCGCCGCCAGATGGTGGCTCACCGGACAGATACCGCACAGCCGCTGCACCAGCACCGGCAGCTCCCAGTAAGGACGGCCCTGGATAAACCGCTCGAATCCGCGGAACTCGACGATGTGCAGACGGGCCTGCTGGACCTCGTTCTCCTCATCCAGGAGGATCGTGACCTTGCCATGGCCCTCGACTCGGGTCACCGGCTCGATGACGATTTTCTTCAAATCAGTAGTAGCAGTCAAAGTCGTTCCTCCCGTCTGTCAATCGTACTTGATGAGCTCGTAGGGCAGCTCGATTGGCTTGGCATTGAGCAGGGCGACCAGCGCCTCCCAGATCGTGTCGGCCGGCGGCGGGCAGCCGGGCAGATGGTAGTCCATTTTCACCACTTCGTGGCAGGGACACACCTGATTGAGCATCAGCGGAATATCATCGCTGTCGGGGATCTTGCCGCTGGGATTGTACACCGTCGGCCCGTTGAGATACGCCTCTTCCAGGCACTCTTTGAGCGGAATGGTGTTGCGCAATGCGGGAATGCCGCCCATAATCGCGCAGTCGCCCAGGGAGATCAGCACGTCACAGTTCTCGCGGAAGTGCTGCAGCACCGCCACGTTCTCCTCATTGCAGCAGCCCCCTTCGATCAGCCCGATGGCACATTGCTGCGAGATCTTCTTGATATCGTCGATCGGCGAGCGATCGAAATCGATCAGCTCGACCAGCTGCAGGATGCGGTCGTCGATGTCCAGAATCGACATGTGGCAGCCGAAGCAACCCGCCAGCGAGGTCGTCGCAACTCTTGGTTTACCCATATCCGTTTCTCCCAATTGAATCCGAGATATTTGAGCTTCAGAAAATTTTCATATGCGTTATTGGAGAAACCGCGTCGTCTACATAGCTGAATTCAATCCCTCACTTAGCAGCTTGTTCGATTTCCGAACCGATCGGCTGATGGTCGTACTGACGCCGACCGACAGGCACCTTGAAACCAACGTGCTTGCGCAGGATGGCGCCCACCGGACAGACGTCGATCGCCCTGTCCGTCACGTCGACGTCGGTGTCGGCCAACTTCGCCTCGGCGTTGATGGAGATCTTCTTCTCAGGCCCTCGACCGACGAACTGGAAAACGTTCTTGCCGTCCAGATCGCGCGAGGCGCGCACGCAGCGGGCGCACAGCACGCAGCGGTTGCGGTCGATGAAAATGTCGGCATGCGACCCGTCCAGGTCGCGCTCGGGGAACAGATACGGATACTTGGGCGCTGCGATGCCGAAGCGGTAGCCCAGAGCCTGCAGTTCGCAGTTGCCGCTCTTTTCGCAAAACATGCAGAAGTGGTTCCCCTCGACGAACAGCATCTCGATCAGGTCGCAGCGGACCTTCTTCAGCTGCTCCGTCTCGTTCTCGACGACCAGACCTTCGGCGATCGGCTGCGTGCAGGCCGTCTGCGGCCGGCCGTTGACCAGGACCGTGCAGACCCGACAACCGCCAAACGGCTCCAGTTCCCTGTGGGCACACAGGCGCGGAATGTATACCCCGGCGGCTTCGGCCGCCTCGAGGATGGTCTGCCCCGGCTCCCCCTGAATCTCTTTGCCGTCGATCGTAAAGGTGATCTTTTCACTCATGGCTCGTTCCTTCTCACTTGTGAAAATGCGCCGATTCGCGTCCGGCGATGGCCGCGGCGTCGCTGACTGCATTGTGGATATCGAAAGTCGCCAGCAGGCCGTCCTCTTCCTTCTTCAACTTCTCTTCATAGACTCCCCGAAAATTCTTCAGCGTCGTCAGAATCGGGTTGGGCGAGGTCTGTCCCAGGCCGCAGCGGCTGGACAGCTTCACCGTCTCCCCCAGTTCCTGCAGATATTCCAGATCTACTTCCGAACCCAGGCCGGCTTTTATCTCCTGCAGCCGCTTCCGCAGCAGCACATTGCCCACCCGGCACGGAGTGCAGTAGCCGCAGCTCTCATCGACAAAGAATCCCATGAAGCCGTCGACCACGGCCAGCAGGTCCCGCTCCGGGCCGAAGATCATGACCGAACCGCCGGTCGCCAGGTCGTCGTAGCAGATGGTCCGCCCGAACTCGTCCGGCCCGACCATCTGGCCGCTCGGGCCGCCCACCTGCACCGCCTGCGCATCCACCGCACCCGTCATCTCCAACAGCTCCTTCAACGGCGTTCCGAAAGGCACCTCGTATACTCCCGGTCCCTTGCAATCCCCCGAGACACTGAGCAGCTTGGTGCCGGCGCTGCCCCCCGAGCCAATCTGCGCAAACCAACCCGATCCCTTTTCCAGAATGCGCGCCACGCAGCAGAAAGTCTCGACGTTGTTGACCGTCGTCGGACTCTCTTTGAACCCCTTCTCAGCGGGGAACGGCGGCCTGTTTTTCGGATCCCCCCGCAACCCCTCGCACGAGCTGATCAGGGCGGTCTCCTCACCGCAGATGTAGGCGCCGGCGCCCATCTGGATGCGAATGTCGAAATCGAATCCCTCTTTGTCGCAGATATCCTTGCCCAGCAGCCCTTTGTCGCGCCGCTCGCGCAGCACGCTCTCCAGCAAAGCCCGCAGATACGCGTATTCCGCCCGCAGATAGACGATCCCCTCACTGGCCCCGATCGCGTACCCGCCGATCGTCATCCCCTCGAACATCAAATCGGCACATTCGGTGAGGATTACCCGGTCCTTGAAAGTCCCCGGTTCCCCTTCGTCGGCGTTGCAGATCACGTACCGCTGCTCACCGGCCGCCCGGCGCGTGAAGTTCCACTTCATGCCGGTGGGAAAACCAGCCCCACCGCGGCCCCGCAGTCGCGCCGTATTGATATGGCGGATCACTTCGGCCGGACTCATCGCCAGCGCCTTGTCGAGGGCCGCGCCCAGATCCATATCGGCCAGGACTACCTCCCCCCGCTTGCGGATGTTGTTCTGCACCATCGCCTGCACCAATTGATGGGCGTTGTTGCCGTCGCCAAAGCCGCGCACCAGACGCTGTGGATCCATATTCGCCTTCAGGCTGCTGACGATATCCCGCACCTTGTCGCCCGACAACCCGGTCACCACCACGTCGTTGACCAGCGCCGCCGGAGCCTGATCGCACATGCCGATGCAGGGAGTGCGCTCCAGCGTAATCTTGCCGTCCGGCGTCGTCTCGCCGACGCCGATCCCCAACTCCTCCTCGAACGCCTTGACCACTCGCTCCGCTCCGGCCATCTCGTCGATGATATCGTCGCACAGCCGGATGACCACCTTCCCCTTGGGGCGGCTGGAGAGGAAAGAGTAGAAAGAAACCACGCTTTCCACCTCTACACGATGAGATCCGACCTCGTCGGCGATGACCTCCATCATGTCGCCCGGCACGCAGCCGTAGATCTCCTGAACCGCCCGCACGATATCCATCATGCGAGTCCGGTCGCTGCTGTAAGCCCGACAGATCTCTCTGACGACTTCTTCTCTATTTTCACTCATATCTACCTCGTCTTCATTCCGCAACTGTGGATGAAAACTGCCTCGGAATTCCCGCTGATGACCTTTTGGAAGCGACCTTACTGCCGCCCGTTGCGATTTGTGCCTCTCCCTCGCCAATATAAGCACTCGAATCTCTCCGAACAAAAAAGCAAAAATAACTCCATAAATTCCACCAGAGACGCCTGAGCAGCCCTTTTTTTAAAAACGTTATTAATTTCACAATCTTTCTCTGGGGCACTTGTTGCCAATTTCACAAATAATTCTCTATCTCCTTCTTAAATCGACTCTCCTCGCGACCGATCGAGACGAATCAGTCCCAAAAAAAGGGCATCTACGAGACTGATTCGTCACATTGCTCGATCGGACGCGATCTCTGTGCCGATACAGCCGATTCGATGCTCGTGCTGGCGGCCAAATTGCATTTTCCAGGATATTTCTGCACATCTCCCCATCTCTTGACAAAAAGGGGTCGATCACATAATTTGTGAAAAAAATCACGACGTGAAAAAAGCACCATCACGATCGTGCATTTTATCTCCGGAGGATGAAGTGGTCTGGAACCAGAAAGTCTCCCCCAAGACGATTGCCCGCTTGAGTCTCTACCGCAGATTGCTGATCAACAGCGTCGAACAGGCCGACAGAATCTATTCGCACGAACTGGCTCGCCGCGCCGGCGTGTCGGCCGCCCAGGTGCGACGCGATATCATGTCCCTGGGCTATTCGGGAACGCCCAATACCGGCTACGAAGTCAGGGCTCTGGTCGACAACATCTCCGACCACATCGACGCGCCCCAGGGACAGCAGGCCGCTCTCATCGGCGTCGGCAATCTGGGCCAGGCCCTGCTCTCCTACTTCAGCAGCGGTAAGGGCACCAGGCTGAAAATCATCGCCGCCTTCGACACCGCCTCCACCAAGACCGGGGGGGTCCTCTACGGCTGCAGGTGCTACCGCATCGAGGAGATCACCCGAATCGTCCGTCAGGAGGGGATCACCGTGGGCATCATCGCCGTACCGGCGGAGGCGGCCCAGGAAACGGCGTATCAGCTGGTAGCGGCGGGGGTCACCGGCATCCTCAACTTCGCACCGACACCTCTCAAAGTTCCACCCTACGTTTACATCGAAAACATGGACATCGCCATCGCACTCGAAACCGTGGCGTTTTTCGCCCGCCAACAAACCGATGAGGAGGGGATTTAGGTGAGCGCTTCCACAAGTATCAGTCCAATTGTCGAAAAATATCCCGAAACCGAGCGCCGGGTCCTGGTTTAAAGATGCACGAGGCAGCCACCCTCCCCCTGATCCAGACGATCCCGGACTGCTGCCGGACCTGCTACCAATGCGTGCGCGAGTGCCCGGCCAAGGCGATCCGCATCATCGACGGCCAGGCCGAGGTGATCCCCGATCGCTGCATCGGCTGTGGCAACTGCGTGCGCGAGTGCCATCAGCACGCCAAGGTGCCGATCGGTGCCGCCGACGAAATCCGCCAGCTGCTCGCCTCAAAGTCGCGGGTGGCGGCCATCATCGCCCCCAGCTTTCCGGCCGAATTTCCCGACCTGGAATATCCGCTCCTGGTCGGCATGCTGCGCCAACTCGACTTCGACCTGGTCAACGAGGTCGGCTTCGGCGCCGATCTGGTCGCCCTCGAGTATCGCAAACTCCTCGATCAGGAGAACGGTCGCAAATACATCGCCACCACCTGCCCGGGAATCCTCAGCTACGTCGAAAAATACCATCCGGACCTCGTTCCCTTTCTGGCCCCCATCGTCTCACCGATGGTGGCCGCCGCACGCGTCCTCCGAGAACTCCACGGCGAAGAGCTGAAGATCGTGTTCGTCGGCCCTTGCCTGGCCAAGCGACGCGAGGCGCAGAGCAATTCCCTGAACGGCGAAGTCACCCAGGCGATCACCTTTGCCGAACTCCGCATGCTGTTCGAGAAGGCGGAAATTCTTCCTCAAAACGCCGCACCTTCCGAATTCGACCCACCCCACGCCGGCATGGGCGCGATATTTCCGATCAAGCGCGGTCTGCTGCAAGCTTCCTCCATCGGCGAAGATCTGGTGGTCAACAACGTCATCAGCGCCGGCGGCAGCACCAGCTTCGTCGAGGCGATCAAGGAGTTCGAAGCGGACAACATGGACGTCCGCCTGCTCGAAGTGCTTTGCTGCAACGGCTGCATCATGGGGGCCGGCATGACCTCCGAATGCACGCTCTTCAGTCGGCGAGCAAAAATCAGCCATTTTGTCAAACAACGGATCGATCTCCTCGATCTGGATCAGTGGAAGAGCGATATGGAGCAGTTCGCCCCGCTCGACCTGGCGCGCACCTTCACTTCTCAGGATCAGCGCACTCCCATGCCATCCAAAGAGGAACTCGCCAGCATCCTGCAGCGCATGGGTAAGTTCAGGCCCGAGGATGAACTCAACTGCGGCGCCTGCGGTTACGAGACCTGCATCGAACACGCCATCGCCGTCCACATGGGACTGGCCGAGAGCGAAATGTGCCTCCCCTATTCCATCGAACAGCTGCATCGAACGGTTGAGGAACTCAACGTCTCGCACCAGGAGTTGGCCAGCGCTCAGGAGGCACTCATGCAATCCGAAAAGCTGGCGAGCATGGGCCAGTTGGCCGCCGGTATCGCCCACGAGATCAACAACCCGCTGGGGGTCGTGCTGATGTACGCCCACCTCCTGCTCGAAGAAGCCGGAGCGAACCAGGATCTGCGCGAAGATCTGCAGATGGTCGTCGACGAAGCCGACCGCTGCAAGAAGATCGTCGCCGGGCTCCTCGATTTCGCCCGTCAAAACCGGGTGGTGCGGGCACCAACCGACGTGCGCCTCCTGATCGACCGCACCCTGCGCGCCCTTCCTCCCCCTGCCGACATCGAAATAGAGAGCGATTATCACACCTCGGACACCGATGCCGAACTCGACCGCGATCAGATCATCCAGGTCCTCACCAACCTGGTGACCAACGCCTATACCGCCATGCCCGAGGGCGGCCGACTCGCCATCGTCGTCGAGGGCGACGAGCACCAACTCTCGATCCATATCGCCGACTCCGGAATCGGCATCCCCCCGGAGAACCGGGAGAAGATCTTCCATCCCTTCTTCACTACCAAGCAGATCGGCAAGGGAACCGGGCTGGGGCTGGCCGTCACCTACGGCATCGTCAAGATGCACCGTGGCAGCATAGAATGCACATCGAATGCGGATCCGCTGGAGGGTCCCACCGGCACCACCTTCACCGTGGTGCTGCCGCGAAAGGACGAGTTATTTCCAAACGAAGATTTTGCCGAAATCGGGCCAGGATGATGGAAGATCAGCTGAAACTGCTCGTCATCGACGACGAGCCGGGCATGCGCAAAGGGACCGAGCGTTCCCTGCGCCACTTCACCGCCGAATATCCGGACCTGCAGCTGACCGTCAAATTCTCCATCGCCCAGGCGGCTACCGGCGAGGAGGGGTTGGCGGAGATCGAACGAAATCGCCCCGATATCCTGCTGCTCGACTACAAGCTCCCGGGGATCTCCGGTCTGGAGGTACAGGAGCGGTTGGTCGAGCAGAAAATCGAGATCCTCACCGTGATGATCTCGGCCTACAGCTCGCTGCAGACGGTCATCACCGCCACCAAGCGGGGCGCCTTCGATTTTTTGGTCAAGCCGTTCACCCCCGACGAACTGCGCGTCACTCTGCGCCGCGCCGCCCACCATCTGCTGGTCCACCGCCAGGCGCTCAAGCTGGCGGAGGAGCGGCGCCGGATCCGCTTCGAATTCATCCGCGTCCTGGGCCACGAACTCAAGGCGCCGCTCGGGGCGATCGAGAGCTACCTGAATCTCTACCAGAAACGGACTCTGGGCACCGAACTGGCCGCCTACGATCAGATCGTCGATCGCAGCCTCATCCGCCTGGATGGAATGCGCAAACTCATCCTCGACCTCCTCGATCTGACCCGCATCGAATCGGGCAACAAGCAGCGCCAGCTCCTCTCTGTCGACCTCTGCGAAGTCGTCGCCATGGCCATAGAAACCGCCCAGCCCGAAGCGGACGGACGGCAGATCGCCATCCGCACCGCAATGCCCGCGGAACTGACGCTGCAAGGGGATCGCGGCGAACTCGAGATCATCCTCAACAACCTGGTCTCCAATGCCGTTAAATACAATCGCGACGGCGGCGCGGTGACCGTGACCCTCACCGACCTGGGAGAGCAGGTCGAAATCGCCGTCGCCGATACCGGCATCGGCATGACCCAGCAGGAGGCGGACAAGCTCTTCGGCGAGTTCGTGCGCATCAAAAACGCCAAAACCGCCTCCATCCTCGGCAGCGGCCTGGGCCTCTCCATCGTCAAAAAACTGACCGCCCTCTATGCGGGAGACGTCTCGGTCCGGAGCGAGCCGGATGTGGGCAGCACCTTCACTGTCCGCCTGGACAAAACTGCGCCCCCATCGGAGGCTCGACCGGCATAAGACCGGTTCCGGAGATCATCGACAAACCGATTCATGCAAACTTTAGACTACGCAATCTTTTTATTCTATATCCTGCTCGCCCTCGGCATCGGCGCCCGTTTCGCTCGCCGCCAGCACCGCGGCGGCGACTTCTTCCTGGCCGGACGCTCTATGCACTGGTTTCCGATCGGCCTCTCCATCCTGGTCACCTCCTTCAGCGCCATCAATTACACCGCTTTCTCCGGCGAGATCTTGACCAACGGCCTGTATGTCATCCTCTCCCTGCCGATCTTCGTCCTCGTCGCCCTGCCCATCACCCGCCTGTTCATGCCCTTCTTTCACCGCATGGGGCTGACCAGCGCCTACGAGTATCTCGAGCGCCGCTTCGACGTCCGCGTCCGCAGTCTGGCCAGTGGTCTTTTCATCCTCTGGCGCCTGCTGTGGATGGCGGTCCTCATCTACGTCCCCTGCAAAGTCCTGGCCCTGGCGACCGGCATCGATCTCCTCCACCTCATCCTCCTGGCCGGCCTGGTCGCCACCGCCTACACCCTGATCGGCGGCATGCAGGCGGTGATGTGGACCGATGTCCTCCAGTTCTTCGTGCTCATCGGCGGTCTTCTTCTGGGCGTGACCATAGCCGCGCTGCAGACGCCGGATGGCCTGATCGGCATGCTGCGTCTGGGGGTAGACGCAGGCCTGGCCCGCCCCTTCTATCCCTTCGACCCGCAGGTCCTCTCCTTCGACCCGCACGTGCGCATCAGTCTGTGGAGCTGCTGGCTGGGAACCTTTGTCGCCTTCCTGGCCCGCTACGGGGCGGATCAGGTCGTGCTCCAGCGCTACTTCACCGCCCGCTCCCTGCAGCAGGCGCAGAAAGGGTTTCGCCTGAACTACCTCAGCGCCATCTTCGCCCTGCTCGCCCTCGCCCTGCTCGGCTTTGCCCTCCACGCCCACGCCCTGCGCGCCAACCTGCCGGCCAGAGGAACGATGCCTCCCGTCTTCTTCTTCGCCGATTTCGTCCGCTCCCTCCCCGCCGGAGTTACCGGTCTGATCGTCGCCGGCCTCTTCGCCGCCACCATGTCCAGCCTCGACTCCGGCGTCAACTCCTGCTCCGCCGCCCTCATTACTGATTTCTACCAGCGCTTCACCCCTTCTTCCACCGCCGACCGGGAACTCCGCTGGAGCCGCCTGGCCACTCTCGTCTTCGGCATCATCGCCACCCTGGCCGCCACCCAGGTCGGTCGTCTGGGCAGCATCTTCACCATCGCCAACCGTTTTATCAACGGCCTGGGCAGCCCGCTGCTGGCGATCTTCCTCCTGGGCATGTTCAGCCGCCGAGCCAACGCCCGGGGCGTGCTTATCGGCGGTCTCCTCGGTGCCGTCGCCAGCGCCTGGATCAGCTTTGCCGTGCGCGACCTGGCTCTGCACTACTACGCCGCAGTCAACCTCGCCGTCGCCATCTGTCTCTGCTATCTCTTTAGCCTCGTCGAAAACCGCTTTGCCTCTCCCCCAAAACCCGACCAACTGGCGTGGACCTGGTCCGCCCGCCGGTCATCGGAGGAGACGTCCGGCAAATGACCCAAACCTTCCCATCCATAGCTCTAAATAGAAAGACGGAAGAATGTATCGGTGGATTCTGTCGCTGACCCTCTTGCTCCTCACCGCTCCCCTCGCCGTCCAGGCCAACCCCTCGCAACTACACCCCTCCCACTGAACAGGTCCTCTGGGAGGCGACCGACGCCCACCGCCGCCTCGACCTCACCGTCGGCTACAACCGCCTGCGCACCGGCGACCTGCGCCATCGAATCACTATCGGCCTGAAAAACGCCCTCGACGCCCGCTACCGCGACCACCTGGCCACCTCCCGCGGCTTCGAACTCAACAGTCCGGGCCGCAGTCTCTTCCTCAACTGGGCACTGGAGCTATAGACGACGCCGGATTCGCTATAACAGAAAAGCGGCGGATCTCCCTTTTCCGGAGACCCGCCGTTTTTTTGTTTCCGCTCTAACTTCGATTCACCCGGAAGACGACGCCTGGACAAATAGCTCGAAGATGTCCGCTTCATCCCGCCGCAGACAGGTCCGGTATCCCTGCTTCTGCAACGTTTCGATCAAAGGAACCGGTTCAAAAGAGATGGTCACCCGCAAAATCAGGATAGGTATCCAACAGTTCCCCCACCTTGGTCTGCACCGTGATCGGCCGTTCCACATCCATCTCCATCTCCTCCATCAGCTGTCGTACTGCAGCAGTCGGCGCTCCCCTTCCAGCTGCCGCTCCTCAGTCAGATCCTGGGTGACCTCTACCGTCCCCTGGTATTCCCCCTGCCCGTCGCGCACCGCGAAGTAGCGGATATACACAAACTTCCCCTGGAACTCGATCCAAAACGAACAGGAATCCTGGGCTCCCGAACGGAAGTCGGAGACGATCTTTTCCACGATATCCACGCTCGCCGGTGGATGGCAGTGCTGCACCTTGCGCCCGATGATCGTCTTCGGGCGCGGAAAGACCCGCTTCGCTCCCTCGCTGAAAAACCGCACCCGGTCGTCGGCATCGACAAAGGTGACGTCCACCGGCAGCACCGAAAAGATCCCCTTGAGCTGCTCGAACGAAAGAGCGCCGGTGGGCGTGATCAGAATCTCTCCGCCGCTCTTCGTCGGCTCCGACCCTTCGATACCGAGCAGCCCCGGCTCAATTCCCGGCAGCTCATACTCGTCCCCCGGCTCCACCAGACAGTAGCCGATCTCCGGCGTCTGCTCCCATATCTCTCCCCACTCCGCCGCGGTGAGCGCATCCAGGGACATCGGCAGGAGGATATCCTCCTCCTTGCGCACCATCTCCTCGATCGCCGCCAGCGCCGGCTCGGCCACCGTCTCCTCGATCACCTTCCACTCGCCGACCGAAGCCTCCCCGGCCCCCAGCGCCTCTCCCAACCCCTTCAGCAGTTGGCGCACCTCGTCGTCCTTGCCCCACATCACCTTAGACGGCCCGGTCACCCCGTGTCGCTCGAGCACCGGAAAAAGCAGATTCTCCTTGCGGGAGTAGTGTTTTTCGATATCCATCAGCCCGTTGAAACGGTCCTGCAGCGAATCCAACGCCACCATCTCTTCATCCCCCCCGCTCAACACCCCAGCCAGCGCCGCGCGGAAACCCTGCACCTCCTCCCGAATCGCCGCATTCTCCTTCTTAAAGGTGTCAACCGGATGTCCCGGCACCACCGGATCCCCTGGACGGCTAACCAGAATCTCGCTCACCACCTGCGAGTGCAAGTCGCACATCGCCATCACCTTCTCCACCGGCAGGCCGCCGTCGATCAACTCCTGCTCCATAGCCGCAATCTCCGAAGCGTCCGTCCGCTGCACCAGCTCCACGAGCTGTCCGCGCACCTCCTCCTCCGATTTCCCCTCGTGTAAACCGGTGATGATCTCCTTGAGCATCTCGATCCGCTTCTCGCGATTGTTGATCGGTTCGGCCATGGTAATTCCTTTCTAAGGAAAAAAATATCTTTTTATCTTTTTATAAGATAATAAAAATGGAAAAGAGACACAATCCCCCACCCCAAATTTCTATGAATCTTCTGATAATTGCGTCTGATTGTGTCAGGCATTCCGAACTTCGATGAATTCTGGAATGCCGCAAAATGCTCGAAAATCCGTCTATTCGAGGAAAAGAGCTATCGAATTTTCAGATTGGAAATCGAAAAGGCCATCCCTATCCCCGCCATTCGGTATCGTCGACCGTGGTCTTGAAATCCACTTCGACCCGATCCGGAACCTCTTCGTCGGCCACCGCCGCCAGATCATCGGCGCTCGGCTTCCCCACGTAGACCAGACTCTCGCGCGGGCACTTTTCCAGCGCTGCCGAAAAATCCGCCTCTTCCGGCTCGTAAACGCCGTAGTCGATCCCGGGCAGACCATCGCCGATCTGGATCAGGTCGTTCACCTTGGCGCAGCCGCTGCAGCCGATGCAGCCGACCGTGCAGACGCCGGTGACATCCTTCCCCTTGTCCTTGTTGGAGCAGGTAATCACCATCATCCGCTCCTGCTTAAACGGCACCATGCTGATGATATGGCGCGGACAGACCCGGGCGCACGCCCCGCAGCCGGTGCACTTATCGTAGTCCACCTGCGCCACCCCGTCGATGATGTGGATGGCGTCGAAATCGCAGGCGTCCACGCATTCCCCCAACCCCAGACAGCCGTACGTGCACCCCTGTACCCCTGCGATCAAGTTGGCCGCAGAACAGCTCTGCACCCCGTGATACTGGGTGCGCCCCAGCCGCTGCTCGAGCGTGGCGCCGCAGTGGATCACCGCCCGATACGGCCAGCTCTCCTCCACCTCCACCCCCATCAATTGCCCCAGATCCTGGGCCACCCCCGCGCCGCCGACCGTGCACAGGCTCACATCTTCCCCTCCGACCACCGCCTCGGCGTACTCACCGCAGCCCACGTACCCGCAGCCGCCGCAGTTCGCTCCGGGCAGCACCTCGTTGGCCGCATCGACCCGCGGGTCCACCTCCACGTAAAAAGCCTTGTTCGCCCAGCCCAGGATGTAGCTCATGGCAATGGCCAGAATCACCATGGCTCCGCCGGCCAGGATCATCTCTCCCGATATCATCTATACCGTCTCCTTATTAATCCATCAACAGGGCGGCCAGATTCCTGTCCACTCCCGTAAATCCCATGAACGCCATGGCCAGAATGCCGGCGACAATCAGCGTGATGCCCGCCCCACGCAGCGACTCGGGCACGTCGCAGTGATCCAACTCCTCGCGAATGCCGGCCATCAGCACAATGGCGATGGTGAAGCCGACCCCGCCGAAGATCGCCAGCGTCAGCGCCTTGTCCAGACCCCACATCTCCGCCGCTGCCACCCCGGAGACGTGCTTCATGATCTCCAGGCAGGCGAACAGGATGGCGCAGTTGGTGGTGATCAGCGGCAGGAAAATGCCGAATGATTTGTAGAGCGCCGGATAGAACTTGCGCACGTACATCTCCACGAACTGCACCGACGAAGCGATGACGAAGATATACACGATGTAGTTGAGGATGCTCAGATCGACGACCGTCTGTGACCCCGGGCTCACCGCCTGCCAGATCCAGGTAGACAGCGGCGCGCCGGGCCGCAGCACGAAGGTGGTGAAGACCCAGCTGAGAAAAGCGGCGATCGAGATGACAAAAGTCACCGCGCAGCCCATGCCGAACGCCATGTCCACCTTGCGCGACACCCCCAGGAACGGACAGATGCCGACGAAGTAGTAGAGCACGAAGTTGTTGATCAGCGCGGCGCTGATGGCGATGAGAAGGAGCGTTCCTATGTATTCCATACCATTATCCTCGCGATCCCTTGCTTCGGGCACTGTACCAGTTGACCAGTCCCATAAGCAGTCCCAGCGTGATAAAAGCGCCGGGCGGCAGCACCATGATCACCCAGTCCGGCCAGATGGCGGGCATAATCCGAATTCCAAAGAAAGATCCCGAACCCAGGATCTCGCGCACCCCGGCAATACTCGCCAGCCCCAGCGCGAAACCGAGCGACTGCCCCACCGCGTCCCCAATCGCCGTCGGCACGCTCTGCTTGGAGGCGCACACCTCGCAGCGGCTGATGATCAGACAGTTGACGATGATCAGCGGCACGTACGGACCGAGCTGCTTGCTCATCTCGTACATGTACGCCGCCAGAAAGCGATCGACGACAGTCACAAAAGTGGCGATGCTCAGCGTGAACACCAAAATCCGCAGATGTGGCTTGAGCAGATTGCGAATCAGACTGATGAGAATATTGGCGCAAACCAGCACGAACAGCACGCCGCCGGCCATCGTCATCGCCGCCTGCATGCCGTTGGTCACCGCCAGCGTCGGACACATCCCCAGCAGCTGTCGGTAGATCGGATTCTCCGGCAGGATGCCGTTGATAAAGCGCTCTCCGGCGCTTGGTCCCTCGCGGCCCGGTGCGGCGGCAACCGCAGCTTCCGGGGGCTGTCCCCCTGTGGCCTCAGTCATCTTACCCTCATTCCTTCCCGGCTGCGGCGATCAGACCGCCGCGCATCTTTTCCAAACTCTGATTGACGATCTGACAGATGCTCTCCGAAGAGATGGTCGCGCCGGTGACCGCGTCGATCTCGCTGTCGGTTTTGGCACCGGCCTTAGTGACGGCCAGACCGCGCATCGTCGTCTTGCCGGCGAACTGCGATCGCCATCCATCCTCCACGATCTTGTTCCCCAACCCCGGCGTCTCCTTCTGCTCCAGCACGTACAGCCCGGTGATCTTCTCCGCCGCGACATCCACCCCGACCAGCAGCTCGATCCGGTCGGCAAACCCCTGACCGCCGCACGGAATCACCCAGCCGATCTGCTCGCCGCCGGCGTAGGCGCGATACACCCGCTGTCCGGCCACCTCGTCCTCCCGACTCGCCGCTTCCTCGGCCCCGGGCACCAGCTGCGGAATCTGCCCCATCGTCTCTGCCAGCTTGTTGTCGGCGATCCGCTGGCTCAGGCCGATCTGCACCCCGGCCAGGACGCCGCCGAAACAGAGCGACAGAAGGATGACCAGCCAGGCCTGTACTATGTAATTGTCTTTCATGCTCTCTCTTCTCTCTGTCACGCCTTGACCGGCACCGGGCCGCCCACCGGCAGTGGAATCGTCCAGCGGTTGATCAGCGGCACGATCGCGTTCATCAACAGCACCGCGAACATCACCCCTTCGGGATAGCCGCTGAACAGCCGGATCAGCATGATGAACATGCCGACGCCGACGCCGAAGATCCACTTCCCCTTGATCGTCAGCGGACTGCTGACCGGGTCGGTGGCGATGAAGAAAGCCCCGAACAACAGCGCTCCGCCCAGCAGGTGGTGCACTGCTGTCCAGGCGCCCGGACTCAACCAGTCACCGATTAGTCCTATGACCATCACCGTGATGATGACGCTTGCCGGAATCTCCCACGAAGCCGTCCGCCGCACGCACAGATAGAGACCGCCGAGAATGCACGCCAGACCGCTGGTCTCACCCAGCGAGCCGTTCACCGTGCCGGCCAGTAGCGGCCACAGCCCCATCCCCTCTCCCAGCTGCTTGGCCGCCGTCAGCGGCGTCGCCCGGGTGATCACATCCAGCGTCGCCTGGGGATCGGTGTATGCCCCGGCTCCCAGAGCGACCGGAAAGCAGATCAGCACGAAGGCGCGCCCCACCATCGCCGGATTGAAGATATTCTGCCCCAGACCCCCGAAAACTACCTTCCCCAATCCGATCGCCACACCGCCGGCCACCACGCCCGTGTACCAGGGAGCACTCCAGGGCAGCGACAGCCCCAGTATGACTCCGGTCACCGCCGCCGAGAAATCGCCCAGATGGGCGGAACGTCCCCGCCAGGCGGTGAATGCCTTCTCCGCCACCAGACAGGAGACCACACAGATGCCCAGCTGCATCAGCGCGTACCACTGGAATACGTAGAGCGCCACCAGCACCACCGGCGCCAGCCCGATGAGCACGTCCAGCATCATCCATCGGGTCGATGTCGCGCCGCTGCCGCTGGGCAGGTGGGGCGAAGGGGCCACGAAGAGCGTCGGTTCCGGCTTTCCGGCCGCCTCCGGCTCTCCCTCTTTCGGTTTCTCTTCTGCCATGTTCACCATCTCTTCAATTCGTGTAATCAAAACTACTGTAGATCTTCAGGTAGTTATCCCGAACCTCGATCGTTCCCGACTTCGCGCAAAAGGCGTAAAATCCCGTCTATTCAAAAAAAAGATCTATCAGGCCATTCAGATTGTTCAACCGGAATGACCCGTCAGCGCGGCAGCTGGGCCTTGCCGACGCGAATCAACTGCACCAGCGGAATCCGCGACGGGCAGTTGTAAGCGCAGCAGCCGCACTCCATGCAGGCCATGATGTGATACCGCTGAGCCAGTTCGTGGTCCCGATGTCGGGCGGCCAGGGCGATCTTAGTCGGCACCAGATTCAATGGGCAAACGTCGACGCAGCGACCGCAGCGCACACACGCCTGCTCCTCCGCCTGGCGCACATCCGCCGCCGTCAACACCGTGATACCGCTCGTTCCCTTGGTCACCGGCGCACTCAAATCGCCGAGGGCAAAGCCCATCATCGGCCCGCCGGACACGACCCGAGCCGCCTCTGCGCGCAGACCGCCGCAGGCATCGACCAATGCCTGGTAGGAAATGCCGATCGGCACCAGCAGATTTTTCGGATTTTCGATCCCCGCCCCCGACACGGTCACCACCCGATGCGTCAGCGGTTTGCCGCGCAGCACCGCCCGGGCGATCGCCGCCGATGTGCCGACGTTGATCACCACCACCCCGACATCCAGCGGTAGACCGCCGGTCGGCACCTCCCGGTCCAACACCGCCGGAATAAGCTGCTTTTCCCCTCCCATCGGGTACTTTGTCTTGACCGCCACCACCTGCACACCGGTTCCCTCGGCCACCCGCTCCAGCGCCGCAATCGCCTCCGGCTTATTGTCCTCGATACCGATGACGATCTGCCTGGCATCTATCGCCCTAGCGGCCAGCAGCGCTCCGGTGATGATCGGCGCAGGCGCCTCCACCATCATCCGGAAGTCGGCCGTCAGATACGGCTCGCACTCCGAACCGTTGAGCAACAGCGTATCGGTCGGCTTATCCGGATTGCGAGCGAACTTGACGTGCGTAGGGAAAGCGGCCCCCCCCAACCCGACGATGCCGGCATCGCGCACCGACTGGGAGATCTGCTCCGGACTGTACTGTTCCAGCCCATCGATCGGCCAGTCGCCGCCCAGGATCTCCTCCCGCAGTTCCTCCCCGCTCAACTGCTCCCCGTCCGCCCGGAGTGGCACTGTCGGCACGTGGCGTCCGTTAGGCAGCGTCGTTACCCCTTCCTTGGCCGCCTTGCCGGCGATCGGAGCGTGCACCGGTGCCGAGACGAAGGCATCGCTTGTGCCCAACAGCTCGCCCATGGCCACCACCTGACGGTTCTTGACCACCGCCTGACAGGGTGCCCCGGTGTGCTGCAGCAGCGGAATCGCCACCTGCTTGGGCGAATCGATCACCTCAATCGCCGCCTCGGCGGCAAAGATCTTATTTCCAGGCGGGTGCACCCCGCGCGCAAAACTGCCCTTGCCGGGCAGCTTGCTCAACGTCACTACCATGCTGCCTCCTCGTCAATGCGTCCTCGCCTGGTCAGCGCCATCGCGCCGCCCATACCCGCACCGAATCCAACCGTCGCGCCGACAAACTGGTTCACCTGACTCTCTCCGCCGAACGCCGCCCCGGCGAACGCCAGAACGAGAGGGACCAGAAAATAACCGGCGGCCGCTCCCGCAAAGGACCAACCCTGCATCCCTCCCTCTTTCTGCTCACTGCCCGCTTCGCTCACCGGGCAGTGAGAACAGCCGACGGCGCAGTCGAAATCCATCTGACGGGTGCAGTCGTCCTCCTCTAACACGGCATCGTTTATCACTTCGACCATGCTCTGCGCTCTCGTTTCACTTCACCTCGGACCACCCTCTCCGCACCCACCGGAATCGGTGGTGCGAAGGACCTATCCAATGGCCCAGAACACGACTTCCCGGAGGGATTTACCTCTCCGGGAAGTCGCACCTGGTAGAAAAATCAGACCTCGTAGAAGTCGCACCTAGTAAAAAAATTAGACCTCGTAGGTGTGCAGGGCCTTGATGTAGTTGGCTCGTTCAAAGGCGGAGGGATTGGCGTAGCTGCTCTGACTCATGCTACCCTGCATCTGCTCCACCGATTTGTACTCGCGCTCCACCAACCACTCCTCCACGCCCTGCAGCACCGTCTTCACGTGATCGATGCCGTTGGCCAGCAGCGCCGAAGCCATCATCGTCACGTTGGCGCCCGCCAACAGCATCTTGAGCACGTCTTTCGACGTGTGGATGCCGCTGGTCCCGGCCAGGTTCGCCTTGATCTGACCGTGGAGAATGGCGATCCAGCGCAGCGGCAGACGCAGTGCCTGCGGCGTGCTCAGCAGCACGTTGGGCGTCACCTCCAGCTCCTCCAGATCGATATCCGGCTGATAGAAGCGGTTGAAGAGGACCAGGGCGTCGGCGCCGGCATCGTCCAGCTGTTTGGCCATGTTGGCCATCGAGCTGAAATACGGGCTGAGTTTGACCGCCACCGGAATGCCGATGTGCTTCTTCACCTCGGCCAGGATGTCCAGGTGGAGCTGCTCGATCTCGGCCCCTCCTTCGTCGATCACGGAGGAGATGTGGTACACGTTCAGCTCCAGGGCGTCGGCGCCGGCCTCTTCGATCTTCTTGCCGTACTCGACCCAGCCGCCCATGGTCGTGCCGTTGAGGCTGCCGATAATCGGAATGTCCACCGCCTCCTTGGCCCCCCGGATCGTCTCCAGGTAGGTCTCCGGGCCCACCGAATACTCCTCGTGCTCGGGAAAGTAGTCCAGCGCTTCGGCAAAGCTGTTCGTGCCGTAGTTGAGGTAGTGATCCAGCTCCAGCGACTCGTGGCGAATCTCCTCCTCAAAGAGGGAAAACATCACCACGCCTGCCGCCCCGGCATCTTCCATCTTCTTGATATTGGCCACATCCCGCGACAGCGGGCAGGCGGATACAACGAGCGGGTTGTTGAGCTTCAAACCCATATAGGTGGTCGAAAGGTCCATCTGTTGCTCTCCTCCGTATCTACGCGTTCTGTTATGCGGTTTCGGCTTCGCCCTTCTCATCATAGCTCAGGGACGCCAGTTGTTCGAACAGGTGCCAGCGACTGCCGATATTCTTCTGAGCCTGCGCCAGGAGCAGCGCGGCCATTTCGGGCTTGGCCCTGGCCAGCATGCTGTAGCGCGTCTCTTTGTAGGCGTAGTCCTTGAAGGAAATCTTGGGCGCCTTCGAATCCATAGTCAACGGATTCTTCCCCTGCTCAGCAAGATCCGGATTGAAGCGGAACAGCGGCCAGTGACCAGAGTCGACCGCCCCCTTCTGCTGATCCAAACCGGTACGCATGTTGATGCCGTGGGCGATGCAGTGACTGTAGGCGATGACCAGCGACGGACCGTCATACGCCTCTGCTTCGAGCAGGGCGCGCACCGTCTGCGTGTCATTCGATCCCATGGCCACCGTGGCCACATACACATTCCCGTAGCTCATGACCATGCGGGCCAGGTCTTTCTTGCCGGCCGGCTTGCCACCGGCGGCGAATTTGGCCACCGCACCCAGCGGCGTCGCTTTGGACATCTGACCGCCGGTGTTGGAGTAGACCTCGGTATCCATGACCAGGACGTTGATATTCCGTCCCGAGGCCAGGGCGTGGTCCAAACCGCCGTAGCCTATGTCGTAGGCCCAGCCGTCGCCGCCCATGATCCACACGCTCTTCTTGACCAGCGAATCGGCCACCGTCAGCAGTTGCTTCGCCTCCTTGCTATCCAGTCCTGCCAGCTTCTCCTTGAGCTGGGCGACCCGCTCCCGCTGCTCGAAGATGACCGCTTCTTCCTTCATATCGGCCTGCAGAATCGCGTCGGCCAGCTCGCCGCCGACCTGATCGCTCAGCTGCTGCACCAGTTCCCGGGCGTATTCGGTGTGCTTGTCCACCGTCAACCGCATCCCCATACCAAATTCAGCGTTGTCCTCGAACAGGGAGTTCGACCAGGTCGGACCCCGTCCATCGGCGTTGACGGTCCACGGCGTCGTCGGCAAATTGCCACCGTAGATCGACGAGCAACCAGTGGCGTTGGCCACCAGCATGCGGTCGCCGAACAGCTGGCTTACCAGCTTGACATACGGAGTCTCACCGCAGGCGGCACAAGCGCCGGAAAACTCGAACAGCGGCTCCAGGAACTGCGACCCCTTGACCGTGTTGGTCTTGAGTTCGCGGCGGTCGGGCAGCGGCAGATCCAGGAAGAAATCCCAGTTAGCCCGTTCCGCCTCGCGCAGCGGATGCTGCGGCTCCATGTTGATCGCCTTGAGCCGGGTTTCGCTCTTGTTCTTGGCCGGGCAGGCCTCAATGCACATCCCACAACCGGTGCAGTCCTCGGCCGCCACCTGGAGGGTGAAGACAGATCCTTCGGGGAAGTCCCGGCCGCGCGCCTTGACCGACTGGAACGTCTCGGGCGCACCGCTCAGCAGATCTTCGCTGTACACGTTGGAGCGGATCGATGCGTGCGGACAGACCATCACGCATTTGTTGCACTGAATGCAGGTCTCCGAATCCCAGGTCGGGATCTCCAGAGCGATGTTTCGCTTCTCCCACTTGGTCGTCCCGGTCGGGAATGTTCCATCCACCGGCAGCAAACTCACCGGAATGTGATCGCCGACCAGATCCCCCGCCTTGATCATCATCTGGGAGGTAACGTTCCGCACGAACTCCGGCGCCTTGTCCGAAACCGCCGGGGGCAGCCCCACCGTGCTGGTGACCGCTTCGGGAATGGCGACCTCGTACAGATTGTCCAGCGACTGATCCACCGCCGCGTAGTTGCTGTTGACGACCGCCTCGCCCCGCTTGCCGTAGGTCTTTTTGATCGCCTCCTTGATCTTGGCGATCGCCTCGTCCTTGGGAACCACGCCCGAGATGGCGAAGAAGCAGGTCTGCATGACCGTGTTGATCCGCTGTCCCATCCCGGTCTCGGCCGCCACCTTGTACGCGTCGATGGCGTAGAATTTGATCTTCTTGGCGATCAGCTGCTCCTGGACGTGGATCGGCATCTCGTCCCAGACCTTATCCTGCGGAATCTGCGTATTGAGCAGGAAGGTCGCCCCTTCGGTCGCCCTTTCGAGCACGTCGAACCGCTCCAGGAAAACCGCCTGGTGACAGGCCACGAAATTCGCCTTGTCGATCAGATACGAGGAGCGGATCTGGCGCGGCCCGAAGCGCAGATGGGAAACCGTGCCCGACCCGGACTTCTTCGAATCGTAGACGAAATAACCCTGCGCGAAATTGTCGGTCTCTTCGCCGATGATCTTGATCGAATTCTTGTTGGCTCCCACCGTGCCGTCGGCGCCCAGACCGTAGAACAGGCCCCGCGTCACATCATCCTTCTCGGTGCTGAAATTGGGATCGTAATCGATGCTGGTGTGGGTCACGTCGTCGACGATGCCGACCGTAAAGTGCTTCTTCGGCTCGGCCTTCGCCATTTCGTCGAAGATCCCCTTGACCATCGCCGGATTGAACTCCTTGGAGCCCAGCCCGTAGCGCCCGCCGATCACCTTCTTTCCTTTGATCCCCGCAGTTTCCAGGGCATCTACCACGTCCAGATACATCGGTTCGCCCGATGCGCCCGGTTCCTTGGTCCGATCCAGGACCCCGATCGTCTGCGCCGATTCCGGCAGCGCTTCGATCAGGTTCTCAATCGAGAACGGACGGTAGAGACGCACCTTCACCAGCCCCACCTTTTCACCCGCCTCAACCATAGCTTCCACTGCCTCGTGCACCACCTCGGCACCCGAAGCCATCACCACGGCCACGCGCTCGGCGTCGGGCGCGCCCACGTAGTCGAACAGCTTGTACTGACGCCCGGTCAGCTCGGCGAAGCGGTTCATGTTGTTCTGGACGATTTCCGGACAGGCGTCGTAGAACTTGTTGATCGCCTCGCGGCTCTGGAAGAACACGTCCGGATTCTGGGCGGTCCCTCTGAGCACCGGCGCATCCGGCGTCATCCGGTTCGCTCGGTACTGCCACACCAGGTCGTCATCGATCATGGTGCGCAGATCGTCGTCGGTCAGCTCCTCGATCTTCTGGATCTCGTGCGAGCTGCGAAAACCGTCGAAGAAGTGGATAAATGGCACCCGCGACTCCAGGCTGGCGGCGTGGGCGATGAGCGCCATGTCGTGAATTTCCTGAATGGAGGCCGAAGCCAGCATCCCGAAACCGGTGGGCCGCGCCGTCATCACGTCGCTGTGATCGCCAAAGATTGACAGAGCGTGCGTCGCCAGAGCCCGCGCCGAAACGTGCATGACAAAGGGAGTCAGCTCGCCAGCGATCTTGTACATATCGGGAATCATCAGCAACAGCCCCTGAGAGGCCGTAAAAGTCGTGGTCATGGCACCCGCCTGCTGGGCGCCGTGCAACGCCCCGGCCGCCCCTCCCTCGCTCTGCATTTCGACCACGTGAGGAATGGTGTTCCAGATGTTCTTCTTGCCGACCGCCGACCAGGCGTCGGCCACCTCTCCCATGTCGGAAGAGGGTGTGATCGGGTAGATGGCGATTACCTCGCTCACCCTGTGTGCCACCGAAGCGGCTGCTTCGGTGCCTTGGATCGTTACTACCTTTCTGTCCATTATCCACCTCTCTGAGCTAGTGTTCTGTCAAAAAAAATTTTGACAGAATTGCGATCAGGACCTTACCGCAAATTCGGGTATTTACGTGAATTCCAGCCATCTCCATAATACTTGACAGTCTATGCATGATAAGCAAATCAAATGCCATATTACCCCCCTTCCCTACCCCGGCTACAATCCCGGCCAAAGCGCCACTTACAGTGACATCGAGTGCAGTTCCCGCGCCTCAGAAGGGACAGTCCTGTCCCAGTTGAGGAATAACCGTCCCATTAATGTCCCAGATCGCCACAAAAGCGGGTGCGCAAAACCGTCAAACCTTCTATCTTTATTCATTTGTATCTATATATTACCATATGAAAGGGATCTTCCAGATATCCAGAGATCGGCCCGGATGCAGACTATTGTCGCTGTCGACCTTCGGTGGACAGCCCTTTTTGTTGTGTTCACCCCTCCTCCGCTCCTCTTTCCACCGCAGGTAGACCATGCAGGAAACCCAGGTCAGTGCCGAACTCCTCCAGCGCTACGATCGCCCCGGCCCCCGCTACACCTCCTATCCGACTGCCGTCGAATTCCACGAGGGCTTCACCGAAGCCGACTACAAGAAGCACCTCCAGGAGCTGGATGCGGACCAACAGATCTCCCTCTACATCCACCTCCCCTTCTGCGAGCACCGCTGCACCTTCTGCGGCTGCAACGTGGTCATCACCCACATGCGCGATGTCGCCGCCCGCTACCTGGAATACCTGGAACGCGAGATAGAGCTGGTCTGCAGCTATCTGCCCGATCGTCCTCCGGTCATCCAGTACCACTGGGGAGGCGGTACCCCCACCTACTTCGCTCCGGATCAAATCCGCACGCTCTACGCCACCATCGATCGCCACTTCGATATCCGCCCCGAAGCCGAGGTGGCGATCGAGGTCGACCCCCGGGTCACTACGCGGGAGCACGTCGACGCCCTGGCCGAACTCGGTTTCAACCGGCTCAGCATGGGCGTCCAGGACTTCACCCCCGAGGTTCAGGAAGCCATCGGCCGCAACCAGGACGAAGAGACCACCCGTGCGCTCTACGAATACGCCCGCGAAAAGGGATTCGGCTCGATCAACATCGATCTGATCTACGGGCTGCCCATGCAAAATGCCGAGACCTTCGGCCGCAACCTGGAATCGATATTGAGCCTCCGACCCGACCGGGTCGCCCTCTACTCCTACGCCCACGTCCCCTGGATCAAGGGGCACCAGAAGCGCATCGATACCGAGCAGTTGCCCAAGGGGATGGAAAAACTCGAACTGTTCGCCCAGGCCATCCGCGCCTTCAGCTCCAGCGGCTACCACTCGATCGGCATGGACCACTTCGCCCTGCCCGACGACGAGTTGAGCCTGGCCCTGGCCGAGCGCCGCCTGCACCGCAATTTCATGGGCTACACCGTCCACCGAGCCCCCACCATGATCGGCATGGGCATCACCGCCATCGGCGACGTCGACGGGGCGTATGTGCAGAGTTGCAAGAAGCTGAGCACCTACTACAACTCTCTGGAGGCCGACGAGATGCCGGTCGAAAAGGGGTACGAACTCAGCAATGACGACCGCATCCGCCGCCACGTCATCACCGAGCTGATGTGCAATTCCTTCCTGCGCACCGCCGAGGTGGAAGAGCGCTTCGCCGTCGACTTCGCCGACTACTTCGCCCTTGAACTCGAGGAACTGGAGAGCGGCCCGGCCGCCGACGGTCTGCTGGAACTGCGCCCCGGCGAACTGGAAGCCACGCCGCTGGGGCAGCTCTTCATCCGCAACATCTCCATGATCTTCGACCGCTACCTGCGCGAGAAAAAACGGGACAAACCGACCTTTTCGCGCACCGTCTGAACGCATCCGCCAAAAAAGGAACCGGAAATCGGGGAAATCTCCCCCGGTCTCTGGTTCCTTTTTTGTTCTCGCAACTATCTGCTCTGTCGGACAATGTCAGTTCAGCTCTTGATCTGCGGGAGCATTTTCCGCTTGATTCGGTTCAGGATGAGGAGTATTGTCTACGCTATAGCATTAATTTTTCCGCATATTCCTGTTAAAACTCTGAAATGAATATTGACGAACAAACCATCCAGACAGGACTGAGGAAACTCGGGCTAATAGACAAAGATGTGGCCGTTCACTCATCCCTGAGTTCATTTAATCAGTTGAAATAAGTTCTCATATTTGCTAACTTAAAATCATGCCCTACTTGATCGAATACTTCCATCCCCGTGTCAAAGCCGAGATCGAAGGTTGGCCGGTCGGTATTTTGGCAAACTATGCGCGGATGGTGGAACTCCTGATGGAATTTGGCCCGAATTTGCGGATGCCTCATTCGCGCGCAATGGGTGGCGGATTGTTCGAGTTGCGGCCTCGTGGGCGCGAAGGCATTGGCCGGGCATTTTACTGCTACGTAACAGGCCAACGCGTGATCGTGTTACACGCCTTTGTAAAAAAAACACGGACGACCCCACAGTACGATCTGCGCATCGCCCGTAAGAGAATGAAAGAGGTGCAAAATGGCTGACATCGAGTATCACCCCATTGCCCATGACCATGATGAGTTCCTCAAGACGGCGCGTCAACGCCAGGGTTTCAATAAGGCATATGAGGAACTGGCCGAGGAGTACTCTCTGGTGAGAGAATTGATCACTGCCCGTTCCAAAGCCGGTATGACACAGGAGGAAGTCGCACAATCAATGGGAACGACAAAGAGTGCCGTGTCGCGTCTGGAGGCCGCTGGCAAACACTCTCCATCAGTAGCAACGCTCAAGAAATATGCAAAGGCGGTAGGCTGCGAGATTGAGATTCGACTCCTCCCGGTTTCCCATCCAGCCAAAGCTTCCAACGGGCGGTCCAAAGCCCGCCGCTGAAGCAGGCATTATCTTGCCAATAGGAGAAACTGGAATCTGTCCGGCATAGGGGCACGATTGAGGAGAGGGAAGCGGGGGGGTACGGGTGCTTACCGCTCACCAACGGCAACATCCGGAAAGCAGAAGTCCATTGGTATAGGGAACCGGCTAGATGAGAAATGAATTTACATCCATCGTGGAGCAGGATGAGGAGTGGTACATCGCTTATTCGCCCGAGATTCCGGGAGCAAACAGGCAGGGCGGATAGAAACAGAAGCGCTGATCAGCCTCAAAGAGGCGATTGTGCTCATACTTGAGGACAGGCGAGAGGATGGGCTTCGCGGCACCCCTACTCCAACGTCTCCCCCACCTTCTGCTGGCAGTTGCACTTTTTCTTGACCAACTCGCTGGAAAAAAAGACCTCCCCGAAATAGACGGCGTGGTGGAAAGACGGCTTCGGCTGGTGAGTGTCCGACCACAGGCTGAACTTGCCTCGGAAGCCGGCCGTCCGGTTCAGATTCAGCCGCCACTTGTCCCCCGGTTGGGGGGGCACCCGCCCGCCCAGATGGCGGAAGTTGCTCAAGGGAATCGCCACCTCCAGGCTCCAGCCCCGATCCGCATCCCCGTGGTCGTTGAGCGTGCCGTCGTAGGTGGTGGCGATGCGCACTCCCTCGCTCTGCCAGGGCGGATAGATATGCGGCGTCCACTCCTCGCCGCCGCCAAAGGCGATGTAGTCGAGCAGCGCCCCGTTGATATTCATCTCATAGCCGAAGTAGGAGCTGAAATCCTCGCCCGGAGCGGCGAAAACCTCCACCGCATCTTCTTTGTACACCGGGCCGTCGTGCTCGGTCACCTCGGAGTCCAGATAGGGGTCGTCGCACACGTAGCTGATATACAGCACCTTTCCATCCCACAGCATGCGGGCGATCGTCCCCTGCCGGCCATCCCGCTGTTCCCCTCGCCAGGGAAAGTTGAAGTAGATCGTCGCCGTCCGCTCCCAGTCTGCCTCGTCGACCACCCCGTCGATCTCGATCCCCTGATTGACCCGCTTGATGGTGTAGGTGGGAATTTCATCCGGAGGAGACTGCACCCGCTCCCAGTCCTCTGCAAACACCTCTATTCCCCCAACCATCGCGATCAACATCAGCCCCAAAATTCCCCTGTAGATCATCTCCATCCTCCTCCAATCGATCTCCAGATCGATCCATTTCACTTCCTTCAGACCGGAGAAACCCGCCTTCTCCGCCAGTCGGAGCGCAACCTCACATCGACTACACCACGGCTTATTCTAACGCACCAGCAGCATCTTCTGCAGCGCCCGGAAATTTCCTGTCTCCAGACGCAGAAGATACATCCCGCTGGCCACCGCCCGACCACTGTCGTCCCGACCGTCCCATACCGAGGCGTGCATCCCGACCGCCAGCACTCCGTCCACCAGCGTCCGCACCCGCTGACCGGTCAGCGCGTACACCGACAGCTGCACCGAAGCTGAATCGATCAGTTCGAAACGGACGGTCGTCTCCGGGTTGAACGGATTCGGATAGTTCTGCCACAGCCGGTTCCGCAAGGGCAGCGCCGAACTCGCGATCCCCGCCCGGCCCTCGTTCAGCCCGACGCGCTCCAGTTGGAGCGACCGCTCCAGGCGCAACGCTTCGAGCCATCCTGCAGGCTCCGCGTCGAATACCAGTTCCAGCAATGTTCCACTCTCCCCCCGCCCCTCGATTCCGGCGAACGCCGCTCGCAGACGCCCGTTCCGCGCGCTGCTCACCAGCAGGAAGCCATCCGTCAGCTCTCCGGTGCGCACGGTCACCTCCGCAAGTTCTTCCGGCAAAATCAGCTCCATCTCTCCTGCGACCACTTCCTCCTCCCCCTCGACCAGCACCGGCACGACGAAGCGACCATCCGCCCCATCTTCAACCGCGCCCAACCACGCCCGCCCGGCCATCCGGACCAGCTTTCCCGAGCCTCCACTTTCTGCTGGAAAACTGCCGATCTTGCCAACGATCCGCTGCAGCACCAGGGAGGCGTCGAACGACGAAATGGCGGCATTGGCACTCACATCGGCGACCACCGAATCCGCCCCGCTCAATCCCCGCAGATCGACCACGTGCTGGAGTATCCACGCCGCGTCCAGCGAATTGACCGTCTCATCCCCGGTGACGTCGCCGTAGATCGTCAGCGGCGGTAGCACCGAAAGGGTCACCCAGGTGGAATCGCCGTACCCGTGCGTCGTCCCCTGATCAGTGGCCGTGAAAACCACCGTCTCGCTGCCGATCCAGCTGTCGTCGATCACCTCCACCGCCACCTGGTTCTCGGCGTCGATACCGACTTTCAGGTAACCGGCATTCAGGGCGAACGGTTGGGAGGGACTGCCGTGCACCGCATTGGCGGCGAAAGTCAGCTTCTCCCGCCCCGGAAAGATCGCCCCATGCCCGGCGTCGTAAAACTGAAAACTGATCTCCTCACCCCCTCCATTGGCGTAGATATTGAGGAAGAACAGCCAGCGATCGAGCGTGAAAACCGGAGAAGCCACACCGCGGCACTGATCGCCGGCGAAAACCGCCAGCCGGTGCCCCTCTCCCGCAATCGACTGGCCGCGCGCGTTGACCGCCACCGTCGCGCTCATGCTCAGCTCGTAGTCCACCGCCGCCACCGACCAGGCGGGCACGCCGACGGGCGGATTCGCAGCCGGGAAGGCGAAACTCCAGCCGATCGGGTTTCCGTCGATCTCAGTCAGAAAATTGTCGAGATCAAACGGCGCAAAGGAGCGATTCTTGCGGATCGACCGATCCGGGACATCGCCGACCACCGGAGCGTGGTCGGGAGGTTGCACGGTAAAACGCACGCTGCCGGAGCCGGCAAAGCGGTTCGGCGTCTGGTCGGTAGCGGTGAACGTCACCGTCTCCCCCCCGCTCCAGGTCGGTATACTCGGGGTCACACTGGCCCGATTTGCCGCATCGATGCTCACCTGCAGATTCGTCGCGCTAGCCGCACTCCAACGCACCGGATCTCCGTCCTCCTCTTCGAGATATGCGTCCAGGTCGAAGCTCTGAAACGGCGTCCCCTGTTCCACCGTCTGATGGGGAATGGCGCGGACCAGCGGCTGGTGATCGGGCAGAACCGTGAAGGTGACCCTATCCGTCACCGCATAGCCATGGATAGTGCCGACATCCCTCGCCGAGAAGTTCAGCTCCTCGCTGCCGCTCCACGCCAGATCCACGATCGAGATCGCCGCCTTTCCATCATCGCCGATATTCACCAGCAGCAGTCCGGCATCGAACCCGTCCGGATGCTGGGGATCGCCGTGCGTCGCATTCGCCTGAAAGCTCTTCGTCTGCGCCACCGGCAATACCTCTCCGACATCCGCGTCGAAAAACCGGAAGCGCATCGTCTCGCCGTTCTGATTGGCGTATACCACCAGGAAGTAGACCCACGAATCCAGGGCGGCCACCGGATTGGCGATCCCTCGACATTCATCTCCAACAAAGGCGCCCAGCAGATGCCCTCCCGCTCCCTTCTTCTGCCCCTGCGACGTCACCACCGCTGCGATGCTCATGGTCAGCTCGTACGCGGCCGGTTGCACCGCCCAGGAAGGGGATGCGGCGGGCTGCGCCGGAGGGGGAAATTCATAACTCCAGCGCGTCTGATCTCCGTCCACCTCCGTCAGATAGCCGTTCAGCGGAATCGGCACAAAGCTCCCCAGCAAACCGACCGTCTGGTCTGGAACGTCCGCCAGAACGGGGGGATGATCCTTGGGCACGATGCCGAAGACGACCGTGTCCGAGTTGGTAAAGGCGTTCTTCTCCCCGATCGCGTAGATCAGCAGGCTGAACAGATCCATCGCCGTAAAGACGACCGTATCCCGCCCCGTCCACGCCGGATCGAACGGCGCTACCGTCACCTCGTTCCCCGCATCGACATCGACCCGCAGCGCGCTGTTGCCCGCGGCGCTCCAGATGATCTGATCCCCGTCCAGTTCGGTCAGATAGCTATCCAGATCGAAAGCGGCGAATCCGCTCCCCACTTCGACGATCTGATCCGGTATGCCGGTGACCAACGGCTGATGGTTCGCCAGCACGTTGAAAGTGACCGCCGCCGTATCCGTGTACCCGTTCAAAGTCCCCAGGTCCGCAACTATAAACTCGATCGCCTCGGTCCCATTCCAACTCTCGTCCACCAGCCCGACCTGCGTTTCATTGCTCCCCATCTCGACATACAGATAGCCGGCGCCGAGCTGCGTCGGATTGGTGGGCGACCCATGAGCCGAATTCGGCGCGAAGGAGATCTTCTCCCGCACCGGCAACACCTCCCGCGTGCGGGAATCGAAGAAGCGAAAGCGGATCTCCTCCCCAAAACTGTTGGAATACACCGTCATGAAATAGACCCACGACCCCAGCACCTCGACCGGCGTGGCCACCCCTCTGCATTCTTCGAGCGCTCCCGCACCGGCGAAGGCGCCGAGGAGAAAATCCCCACCCGCCGTCGGTTCTCCCCTGGAGCGAACGGTGGCCGTGACCGTCATAGACAGCTCGTAATCCACCGGCTGGACCGCCCAGGTCGGGCGGGTTCCCTCTTTGTCGGCCGTGCGGAAACGATAGCTCCAGGCGACCTGATCACCGTCGTTTTCCGTCAAATATTCGGCGAAGAGGATGGGAGCGAAAGTCCCCGCGATGCCGATGGTCTGATTGGGAATGGTTTTTACTACGGGCGGGTGATCCGGAGGCAGCGCGGTAAATACCGCACTATCGGACCCCGTGAGTTTTTTGTCCGTCTGGTCGGTGGCGGTGAAGGTAATATTCCCCGTGCCCGTCCAATCGGTGCGGGTCGGCGTGATCGTGGCGACACCCTGGGCGTCGATAGCAACCGTGAGAAAGAAGTTGTCGCTGCTGTAGCTCCAGACGATCGCGTGACCGTCCTTTTCGACCAGGTAATTTTTCAGATCGATGGAGGCGAAGCGATTGCCCGCCTCGATCTTCTGATCGGGGATGCCGCTCACAGAGGGGGGGAAGTCGTAGTTCAGAATGGTGTGGAGCGCCAGCGGATTGGACGGGTCCCCGTATGCCCCGTTGGCGCTGAAGGAGATCGTCTCTTCCGCGTTCAGGATCCTGTCCTGGGCCGCGACGTACGCCTTCAGGCGAATGATCTCGCCGTTGCTGTTGGAAAAGATAGTGAGGAAGTACACCCAGGAATCCAGCACGCGGATCGGACTGGCCACCCCGCGGCATTCCTCCCCCACAAAGGCGCCGACCAGGTTCCCCTCTCCCTCCACCGCGACGAAGTCCAGATAGAGAGTCGCCGTCATGGTGGCGGAGAGTTCGTAGTTGGCCGGGGTTGCGCTCCAGTTCGGCAGGGCGGCATAACTCTGCCCGGCCTGCGTCAGGAGAACGAACAGAACAATAGCGGCGTATTTCTTCATATTTCGCAAACACCGGGTTGGAAGGTGCCAGTTTCATCTAAATCCTAAATATTAAATATATATATTTAGAAACCTATTTGACCAGCAGCACCTTCCTCACGGCGCGGAAATTTTTCGCCTCCATCGCGAAGAAATACAGCCCCGAACGCACCGAATGGCCATCCGCATCTCTGCTGGCTGGTCAGTCTACGATCCGTAGGGAACTCATGACCATTGCCGCTGGCCACATGGGATGGTACGCCCATAGAGAATACGCCGAAGGTTTCGTGCGGGAGAGGGCGGAACTCCTGTCCCGGACCATCGTCCTGGATGCCGCGTTTCGGGACGCGGCCGACTCGCGTATGGAGGCCCTGAAGCGAATCACTGGCGAGAGCTGCAAAAACGCATGGCCTGGGAACCGACGAGCGCCGACTCACCGGGGCCGTTCAGGACAGTCGCGGGCAGAGCCGGATGATGCGTGACGCGCCCTCGAACCCGGACCCGGTCGTGCACTGAACACCTGGAGGGTAGATGCACCCTCGGGTGTGCGCTCTGCGAAGCGTTCCCGCCAGTTCGCCACCAGATCGGCCAGCAGTGCCTGGAGTCGGCATCAGATAGAATTCGCCACCAACACCGCAGAAAACCCCTTCTCGCCGTCTTGACGGTGATCCAGAAAACCCCTTCTTACTGTCCATACTCGGGAGTACCGGGGATGAGCTCATCCTGCGCAAACCACACCTGCTCCCCACTCACGCTGACATGGAAGGGACTGCAATGAAGCTCTGGATGGATGTAATGCGAGACCTGGAGAGTGTCATGGACGACCACGAGCGCATACTCGACGCCTGGGCCGAGGGAGGCGTGGATGGCGTGGTCTTCGGCCCTCTCGTCTTTGGCACCAATCAGTTGCTACAGGGCGCCAGGCCGGTGGAGTCCGGACAGAAGGTGGCGATGGCGTACGACCCGAACCCGGCCGTGTACGAACGCCTGGGCGTCGAGGCACCGCCGCCACCGGAGCACCCTTTGCCGGAGAAGCGGGCCCTGCTCGAAAAGACCATGATGGCGGCCAGGGATCGCGGCATGGAGGTCTACATCATGTACGCCGACGCGGGTGCAGGACCGGGAGGCGACGGCTACCACCTCCACGACGACCGGACGCTGGCGTCGCGCGTGGCCCGGATGGTCGATACCCTCGAGCACTTCCCCATGGCCGACGGCGCCGTGATGGATGGTCCCGAGTGGGGGTACGAGATCGCTCCCCATCACATGAACTACCGGTCCTACATCTTCAACGATCTGCCCGAGGACCTGGCGCCGATGGCGGCCGATCTGGGATACGACTACGAAGCCATGGTAGCGGCCAGGGATCGGCTGCTGAGTCTGTTCCACGGCCTGGATCCGGCCCGCATTCGCCTGCACGCCCAGGGGGGTCTGGTCGGCTCCTTCCAGCTGTTCGGCGGCGATCCGGACCTGATGGCCTGGATGTCGTTCCGGGTGGCCTCGCTGACCCGCTACTTTCAACGCATTCGGGAAGGCCTCGCCGCCGAGCTCGAGCGACCGACGAAGCTGGGATGCGGCCCCCGGTCGGCCGCCTTTGCTCCCCTGTGCGGCTACGACTTCGCCCAACTGGCCGGGTTCATGGACTTTCTGCTGCCCAAGCACTACTTCTTCCACCGCGGCTTCGACGGCTTCATCGGCACGGTCCACCGCTACTGCGAGACCCTGTGCGAGTGGAACCCGCACCTCACCGTAAGGGAAGCCCTCGACGTGGTGCAGGCCCTGTTCGGCATCCTCCTGCCCGGCGTCGAGGAGATGGTCGACTTCGAGAGCGCTCTCAGTCCCGAGTTCTTCGCCCAGGTCGTCACTCTGGAGACCCGCCGGGCTCTGGCGGCAGTCGATGATCCCGAACGTATCGTGCCCTGGCTGGACACCGGTCGCTTCCCCCACGACGGCGATCCCATGTCGGCGCGGGACCTGCGCCTGCTGCTCGACACGGCCGAGGACGCTGGCCTGCGACGCTTCAACTACCATCACCAGGGGAACTTGAGTGCCGGGGAGTGGGTGGTGATCAGCGACAAGTGCGGCGTCCGTTGGGATCCGCGCACCAGCCCCTACGAGCCACCCGATCAGCTGGTACTCTGACTCCGGCACACGCTCGACTGATTCTCCCCCGGTATCGTGAACAGTAGGAAGAGTCCATATATTCTGACTTGAGGAAAGCGTAGGCGCGAAGCGAGTGATATCATGGATGCAGCGGCGTTGATCGACACAGTGAAGACCGAGCGCATCGCCGCGGACCTGTGGCGCCTCCTCGGCATACCCAGTCCGACGGGACATGAACGCGAGGCGGCCCTGGCCTATGCCGACATGCTGAAGGAAGCCGGGGCGGAGGTCGTGGTTGATGAGAGCCTTTACGACAGTCCGTGCGTAATCGGCCGGCTGCGCGGGGAACGCCCCGGGCGGGTGCTGCAATTGGCCGGGCACCTCGACCACATTGATGTCACGCACGCCCCTCCCCGCCGGGAGGCCGGAGTTATCCACGGCCGGGGCTCGCTGGATATGAAAGGCGGGCTGGCATGTATCCTCGAGCTCGTTCGGATACTGAGCGATAACGGATGCGCGTTTCCCGGTGAACTCCTGGTTACGGCATACGGCTTGCACGAGGAGCCCGAAGGGAACACGCGCGGCGTGACCGCGCCGATCCGCAGCGGAGCGATCGGAGACGCCGCCATCGTTATGGAGGGCTGCTGGCATTGCGCGGCCGTGATGGACAACGGCCTTGCCCGCTGGGACGTGGAGATCAAACAGAACCAACCGGCATGCCACGAGCAGGTCGCCGGGCCGGAGCGTGACGCGCTGCAGAAGACGCTCTTGGCCGTCATTGGGGTCATCCGGGAGGCGAATAGCCGGTTGGGTGAAAGGACCAGCCGGTTTCCGTCGTTGCGGAGCGAATCCGTCTTTATCGGGCAGATCCACTATGGCGATTTCTTCAATCGCGTGCCCAACCAGTGCCGGTTGCAGGGGACGAGGCGCTGGCAGCCGGATCGCACATTCGAAGAGATTCAGGACGAATGGCGCGGGTGGCTCGACGCGATTCCCTGTCGACACGGTGTGAGCATCGAACATGCACTCACCTTCATCGGCCACGCCTATGCCATCGACGAGCACGAGCCGATCGTGCAATCGTTACAGCGCGGCCACAAGGCGATCATGGGCACGACACTCGGGGTCGGGTCCTGGTCCAGCGTGTCCGACGTACAGCGCCTGGTCGTTGAAGGGGGCGTTCCCACCATCCCATGGGGCGCTGAGTGTGACCCCATGCATGGGGGGCACGCCGATGAGGAATGCGTAGATCTCGAAAATCTGCGCAAGGCCTGCCGGATCGTCCTGGCCGCAGCATGCGACTATCTGGCCCAAAACGAAGAGGGCATGCCCGGGCTTCACGGCAAAGGATGAACCCATTCCCTCCGAGATGGTCGAGAACGCCCTTGGCGCAGCAACGCATGACGAGGGCCGGCGTAGTCGCTATACCCTCGCCGCAGATCTTTCCAGAAAAAACAGACCGCGGAACCTCCTACCTCCCGAATTTTCCAGCTTCTCCGCGGCTTACTTCACCAGCAGCACCTTCCTCACCGCGCGGAAATCGCCCGCCCGCATGGCGAAGAAATATAGCCCCGAGCGCGCCGCGTGACCCGAATCATCCCGCCCGTCCCACGTCGCATACCAGTATCCCGTCGACTGCTTCTCGGACAATAGGGTCACCACCTTCTGCCCCAGCAGGTTGTAAATCGCTATTTCCACCTCGCCGTCCTGCGGCAAACCGTAGCCGATCCGCGTCGATGGATTGAATGGATTGGGATAGCTCTGCCCCAGCAGATAGGTCTCCGGCACAAACCCCGGATCCCCCAGCCGCCTTTCCCGCGTCTCCAGCCGCAACGGCTCGAGTGCCGTGCCCAGCATCTCGTTGGCCCGGAACTCCACTTCCGTCGGCACGAATCGCTCCCCTCCTCCATCCGCGTCGAACAGCCGAAACCGCACCAGTTCGTCAGCGGCCACCTCTCCATATATCATCAGGAAGACCACCGACCGCTCCAGTTCGGGAACATAGATCGGCTGCGCTATACCCCGACACTCCCCCTCGACAAAGGCGCCCAGCAGATCCTCCTCTGCCAGCGTCACCCCATCCCCTTCGACCGTCCCGGTCAACGTCATGCTGTGCGGATAGGTCGTCGGTTCCAGCGACCAGCCCGCCGCATTCCGCTTCAGGATGGAACGCGCAGCAGTAACCGCCGTCGGCTTTGCCACTGCCGGCGCCTCATAGAACGGATAGGCTAGCTCGCCGCCGCGCACCGAGTAGAGCTGGTACCCCATCTTGGGCGCCATAAATCCCAGACTGCCGACCCAGCCGATCCCCTCCACGAACTGCGAGTACTCGAACTGGCTCTTGACGATATCGCCGGTCACCGATTCCAGGGAAGAGAGCGCGCGCTCCGTGTCCATGCTCTGCTGCGGCAGGTAGCCGATCCAGTTCCAGCCCGCCTGGACCGGAATCTCGGTCGCCTCCACATCCACGGCGTAGCCGATCATCTCCAGCGTGCCCACTTCGGTGAGTCGGGTCATATACATGCTGCCGCACTGCAGCCTCTTCAGATTCCCCAGCCAGCCCGCACCGGGCACATACTGGGCATAGGGCCCCTGCCCCTTGATCATGTCGTTGGTCTTCGCCTCCAGGCTCCCCAGCATCGCGTTGGGCGACATATCCTCCCCCATAAGATTGAGCGAAAGCCAGGTCCAACCGGCCGGGAGGGAAATTTCCGAAATGATCTGACTGGTCGCCGTGATCGTCACCGGACTCGTCGGCGTGCCGTGGGAGACGTTCGCCTCAAAGGCGTAATCCTCGAACACCATTCCCAACTCCCGGCACTCGGAGGCATCCCACACCCGGAACGACAGATCTTCCCCGCCCAGCTGATTGCTGTATATCGTCAGGAAAACCTCGTAAGGATGCGTATCGGCCAGCTCCTCGAACCTGGGAATGTACTTGACACTGGCCATCCCGCGCAGTTCATCGCCGACGAACACCCCCACCTGATCATACACGTCGTCCGACAACTCGTGGTCCGTGGACAGCGTCGCCGTAATCGTCATCGAGTGCTGGAAATCGGCCGGGTCCACCGCCCACACCGGCGGATAGCAGAGCACCCGCACATCCAGCTTCCGCGGCTCATCCCCCATCGCCCCCGACGCGTGGATCGTCTTCTGATAGCTCCCCGCCCCCACCGCCGGACCGTCGACTTTGAAACTCACCGTCTGCGCCGCCCCCGGAGCGATCGTCCCCTCCAGCGGCGACACCTCCAGCCAGGCCGGCACGTCGGTCAGCTCGTACGAGCGGCTGCTCCCACCATTGTTCTTCAGCAGGCGCGTCGTCGAGAATTCCTTGTCCACGTAGATGACCACATCCTCGATATCCAGCCCCGCCCACTCGATCGGGTTCCGGTTCACATACAGCTCCCACTCCTGCGGCACCGTCTGCACATTCCCCTGCAGATCCTCAATCGGCCCGACCTCCACCCGCAGCGTCCGGTTTTCGATGAACGCATTCTGCAGATTCGGCTCGATCACAACCTCGTTGCCGCCACAGGTGTGGGTGAAATCGAGCGCTTCGCCGAGCACCGCGTCGGTCAGCTTTATGTGCTGCGCCCCCACGTCGATCTGGCCGCACTCCACCACCTCGTTGAAGCGGATGGCGATCTGATCGTCCGGATGCAAAATCCCATCCGCCGGCTCGGCTGCTCCCAGAATTTCCGGCGGATTCCGATCGATCAACCCGATAACCACCGGCGAAGTCCCCGGCACCAGCCCACCGCCGCACACCGCCCGACCGCGCAATTCGTAGGTCCCGTCGATCACGATAGACGGACTGATATCCCACGGCACGATCACGTAGTCGTCCACCAGCTCGCCGCTCGGTATAGTCCGGGCGACAAACCAGTCGCCGCTCCCCCGGCGATACTGCAATTCTACGAACTCCAGGTTCGGATCTTCCCGGTCGTACCCGTCCAGCGTCACGCTGAGCTCGTTCCCCGCATGTTCTCCGGTCACCAGCCAATTCGCCTCGGGCACTGCCACGCTGCACTCCGAACAGGGCACCTTGTAATGCACGTCCACCGCAATCGTATCAGCCAGTTGCAGCACACTCCCATTCTCCCACTTCTCGTATTCGCACGGCGGCACCAGCTGCAGCTCGATCCCGTCGTACTCGTATTCGTTCGGCCCGCGCGCCACCGTCATCGTCGCCTGCACCGACTCTCCAGCCGGCACAAAAAACGACAGATGGTCTTCGAGAATCACCCCGTTGATGGCGATCACCGCCCCGTCCGGGTTCGTCTCGTTGATCACCCGAAGGTGGTATTCCCGGTCCGCATCCGCCTGGCTCACATTCCCCAGGTTCAGCTCGAACGACGCCACCTCGTCCGGCATCACGTCCACCTCACGCGCCGGACTGACCGCCAGCTGTGCCCCGTCGAACGGCACCGTGTTCGGCTCCCACGGACACTGACTGAAGCCGCTCACCGTCTCGAAGACCGGCGTCCCGTACACCGGCTCGTGTTTCACGTCGATGGTGAAATTGTCCCCCATGTCGTCGTCCGTCAGCACAAAACCGATCGTATTCGTCTCGGCCTGCGTGGCCGACTGCGATTGGCTTGAGCCCGTGGTCATCTGCGTGCTCACTCCTGCCGTAAAGCCCAGGCCGTTTACGGCAATTCCCGCCTCAAAGGCAACGGAGCTCTGGAGTTCGACCTCAAAATCGACGGTCTGCGTCTGGCTGACTTCGGTGCTCTCCTCAAATTCGTAGATCGCACCGGCGTCGAAGGAGATATTGCGGCTGAAGATGGCGTTCTCTTTCTGCTGGTTATTGTTGTCCACAAAACTCTGCCAGCGTTCCGCCGACTCGTCTTCTCCTATAGTGTACAGGTTGGGTATCAATGTATCGAGGATGTGACTCTCCGAATACACGTAATGCGTCTTAAAGCCGTTCGGCACCAGAATCAGATCCGGATACTTCCTCACCTCACAGGTCGTCGGATCGATCTCCAGAACGTCGGTAATTCCATAGAGGATGTTCATCGCTCCGCCGATATACACATCCCCGCCGTCGGTCGTAGTGATCGTCTCCGTGGTCGTATACGTCCAGGTCTGCTCGGTCGCCGAATTCTGACTCCTCGTAATGCTCATTTCCGTAGACAGATCCATGGTCACGTCGATACTCAGCGTCGTCATCACGATAAAGCCGATCGACATTTCGAAATCGATCCCCAGATGCACCGCCGCAAACGCCGAGGTGTTGTTCGCCTGGCTCATGCCAAAACCGATCGACTGCGACAGGGTTTTGCCGCTCGACCAGTACGCCGCGCTCCCATCCCCGGGCGGCGCCCGGATGATCATCAGCGGGATATCCGGCGTGGTCGTGGCAAAAGCGGTCTCCCGCGGCCGGTGTCCCGTCACGTAGACCCACTCCTCCACTGCAGAACTCTGCCCCAGTTCATCCACCGCCGTCACGTGAATGCTCTTCTGATACGGGTGGTCCCCCCCATCGACGATATTCGGATATCCAGCCGTAATCTCGTACGCCGCCGTCCCGTTCTCGAACTCCACCTCCGCCTGTCCCTTGTCCCCGATCCCGTCGGTGATCGTCAGCGTCCCCGATTCCGAAGCGGACCGATTGACCACCTCTCCCTGTGGCGTGTGGTTGATGTATTCCTCGAACACGTCGATGGTCACCGTGTGGCTCTCCTCCATCGCCAGCACCCGCTTGTCGCATCCCAGCACTGGAAATCCGGAGATCTCCACGTACGGCGCCGACCGATACACGAAGTCGATCTCCCCATCCTCCTGCGCCAGCGACAGATCCTCTCCCGCGAAAAATGCGTCGATCGTCGGGTCCGGATGGTCCACCGTCACCTTGTAGTTCAGCGGCGGCAGATTCGCAATATTGAACATCCCCGTACTCTCATCCGGCACCGCCGTCACCTGAATGCAGCCGTCCACCGCGGTGAAGTTCACCTCGATCCGCCCCTGCGACGGCGTGATCGGAAACTCACCCACGCCGCCGACCACCTTGCCGCTGGCGTTCCGCTTCTCCGCATCGTCGAAGTAGATGCCGGTCAGCGGCCGTATGATCCGCGGCAGTTCGATAAATGGCGGCGCGAACGCGTGGTCCATAAAGCGGACGCTGAGAATCTGTCCGCTCGCCCCCGGCTCGAACTCCGCCACGAACTTCCCGTTCTCGTCGGTAAAAATCGGCGGCACCAGCTGTTCGCCGTTGACCAGCATCTCCACCCCCTGGATAAAGCAGGGCGTCCCCTCGTAGCGCACAAACCCACTCACCGCAATCTGCGAGATGTCGGTAAAATCGACCCGATCAACCGACGTATTGCTCGGATTCAGCACCACCTGCCGGCTCTCCGGATCAAAGGTGTGCACGAACATCTCCTTCAGCGGAATGTCGTCCGTCCACGCCGGTCCTCCCTGCAACATACCGGAATGTCCCTCTCCCGTATCGTCCGTCGCCAGATCTCCATCCCCCTCGTTCAGCCGCCAGTACGCCGCCAGCCCCGCTTCGTCCCCTACCAGCGTCTGCCCCTTTGTGCCGCCGACCATCTCGGCCGTCCGCCCGTAGTTCCACACCCGGATCTCGTCCAGCAACCCCGCATACTGCCGGGCGCCCACCAGGGGCGACTGCCGCCCGAGCACCAGAGCGCTCAGCTCCGCCACCGGTGCCACGCTGCTGGCACTCCCCACCTGTTCCCCGTCCACGTAGAACGTCAGCGCTCCGTTGCCGGCGACGTGCGAAACGGCGAAATGGTGCCAGTAGTCGTGGTTGTAGCTCTCCGCAGAGACCAGTTCCACACTCCCGTGGGCGCACTTCAGCTTCCCATCTGCCAGCTCCACCCGCAGATGCGTAGCTCCACTCGTCGGCTGCACCGCCGCAAACAGGGTGTGCGTCGCCGTCCCCGCCGACTTGAACCATCCCTCCACCGTGTACCCGGCGCGCAGATCGAGCCGGTCGTTGGGGAAATCGACGTAGTCGTCCACCCCGTCGAACTGCAGCGAGCGCCCGATCGGCGTCTCCTTCTGCGGCGTCACCGTAAACTCGGTGCCGCTCCCGTAGTAGATCCCCTTGATGCTGTAGTGCCCGGTCTCGTCGGTCAGCGCGCTCAAAAAGACCGGCGCGATAAAGTCGGATCGCTCCACCCGGCACAGCGCCCCGTCGTTGTCGTTGGCGGTCAGGTCGAAGATCTTCTCCCCCTGTTGCTCGTCGAACTTCCAGTACGCGTGCAGCCCCGCTTCGTCACCCGAGAGCGTCCGGTCCATATCCTGCCGGATCTCCGCCCGGGTGCGCGCCAAATTCCAGAGGCGGATATCGTCCAGCCGCCCCCCGAAGTATCCCTCGTCCTGCTGCGGTCCCAGCTTCCCCAGCACCACCTGCATCTCCTTTGGCAGCAGACCTACTCCTACCCCGGCAGCAGCCACGTTCCCATCCACGTAGAGGGTCATCGTCGATCCTGCCACATCCGCGTCGTACACCACCGCGAAGTGGTGCCAGTCCCGCTCTTCGACATACTCCACCGGCGACATCACCGTCGCTCCCGCCTGTCCCGCCACCGCACTGTGCTGCCACTGCAGCTTCCCCTCCGCCGTCAGCTCGATGCGCACAAACTGGTTCACCGTCCCCGAATCGACCGCCGCAAACAGCGTCTGCGGAGTCGGCGTCCCCACGACCGGACTGGCCCGAAACCACCCCTCGACCGTGTAGTCGCTCGTCTTCAATCCGTCGACCAGCGATGGAAAGTAGATATACGCGCTGTCGTCGAAAAAGGCCGACCGTCCCAAATTCGGCGTCAGCACCACCTTGACGTCCAGCACCGGATTGCCGTTGGGTGTCTCCACCGTGCCGATCACCATGCCGTTCGGATTGAGAAAGCCGACGTCCAGCTTCTGATGGCTCTCCCCAAAACTGTTGGCAACCGTCACCGCGTACTCGTACACCTCGCCCGCAAAGACGTTGAAGTCCTGATACTGTCTCTGGTTGATCGGCAGGGTCGTCAGCACGTACCCGTTGCGATACAACGTCGCCTTGTCCGCCGTGACCGGTGCCGCCGTGCTATCGTTTTCGATATCCCAGGTGACCAGCACCCGGTCGTCGAAATCCCCGTCCGAAGCCGACGCCAGCGGCGGCCTGGGCTCCTCCAGATTGTAGCTCCAGAACCCCATCGCCGCGCTGTGCGTCTTGCGATTGGTCGCCGTCGGCTGCACCGTCGCCTGCCCGACGCTGAGCGCCAAACTGTAGTTCTCATTGCTCGCCTGATCGACCGTGGTCCCCATCAGCCCGAAGTGCGGTATCGAATACCACGGCTCGCACCGCTGCTGAGCCGCCACTACAGTCGGCAGCAGAAGGAACAGCCCAAAGGCGAGAAACACATGCTTTTTTCGAATCGATTTCATCCTCGGCCTCCGCTGAGAATTCAGAAGTCAGAAAGAATCCGCGACCTGTCCCTTACTCCGAACCCCCGGATTCGGCCGAATCCCCGATTTCGGATTCCGCCGTCTGGACCCTGAATTCAGCCCTCTGCACGCTCCCGTTATCTTTCCCCTGCATCATCACCTCAAACCGCTCCAGCGCGGCACCAAACCGCGCCATCTCCGCCCTCAGTTCCGCGTTCTCCAGCTTCAGCGCCTCCACCCCCCGCACCTGCTCCTCCAGCAATTCGATCCGCCCGAGCAACTGCTGCGTGACGCTGACGTTGAGCATCGAAATCGCCTCGTAGTCGATCGCCAGGAAGTCGTCCACCTGCTTGCCGAAGACGAACATCTGCTCCGCCTCGGTTCCGGCCACCGCGAATGTCCTCTCGTCGATCACCGCCAGCACCTCTACATTCCGGCTTCCATCCGCCTCGATCAACCGCACCATATCCCCGGCGACCAACTCGTGCTCACTGGCCATGCAAATCGTCAGCTGCTGATTCTCATCATCGAACACCACCTCCGCGCTCATCTCATACACGCTGGGAATAAACCCCTCGGTGGCACTCACCGCCTCCGGATACGCCTTTTGCACCTGCTGGGCGATCAGCTTTTTCTGCACGCCGCTCCCCCTGGCCACAGAGTCGATAAAGGTGTAGTTGGTGACGTCGAGCTGCCGGAAGATCTCCAGATCCGCCCGACCATCGCTCGAACCGATGATCCGCTTGATCCGCTCGTCCGACACGGCGTTGAATTCGGAACATACCACCCTGCCGTCCGCCCAGATCGAGACGCCGACGGAAGGCGCGTTTCCCCCTCCGCCGACCGCTCCGGCGCTATTCAGAAAACCGTAGTTATTGACAGAGACGTTCGCCTGGGCCACCACGTGCAGCGGCAGATTCGGCCCGGTGGTGCCGATCCCTATGTTGCCCGTGGTCGTATTCCAGGTCATGATGTCGCGGCCGACGCCGGAGCCCCACAGACTGATGTTGTTCGTACCCTGGTACCGGTACAGGACCGCCGACTCCACTCCGTCTGCCAAAAACGACATGCCGGACTGTTCCGCGATGGGGGCATCCATCGCCAGGCGACCGGTGTATATATGGAGTTTATGGGCGGGAGCGCTGGTGCCGATGCCCACATTCCCGTTATCGTTTCGAATTACCATCCTATCAATTTCAGTTGGCCCGCTAAAATAAGAGCCAATATGTAAATTATCATCCACGTCCGACGCCATCATATATGACCCGAATTGATTGGCATCCCCCTCCCCGTGATGGATCATTCTTATCCCCTGTCGATACAGGCTACCCCCATCACTTGCCAGGGTAATGAAGCTGTCGCTCGTCTTTGTAGCCACGTTGCCGACCATGAGATCCGTGCTCGGACTCTCCGTGTGGATGCCCACGCTACCGTTGAAATAGGCCCCGTGTTCCGCCCAGAATTTGATGCGCCTCTCGTTGTTCGAACCTCCACCCAGAATATCGAGCGCATCCGAAAATTTCCGGTATGCGATCTTCCCCGCGTTAAACTCTTTGTCCGCCACCCCCGCCCCCAGTTCCAGTGCGGCCCCCATTCCCGCTATGGCCAGATTTTCTTGCGGGCTCTCTGTGCCGATGCCTACCTTGCCGTCGAAATAGGCGTAATCGACCGCACTGTTGTAGTTCCTCCTCAAGTAGAAGACCGGATCGTCGTGGACGTAGAATGTCATCTGCATATCGTCGTTGCCCGGTATTGAGGGCAGGATCTTGTACTGCCCTCCATAGCCCATGATGAGCCCCTGGGTGTTGTTAGTATTACTCCCAACGATCAGATTCCCCGGCACGTAGACCTGACCCCCACCGAGCATCGTCCCTCCGGTAAAATCCCCCGCGTAGTTGACGTGCAGTATGTTCCCGTTGTCCTTCACCAGCGCCCGGGACATACCGGAATCTCCCCTGCTCAGATCCCCTTTCCCCAGGATGAAGTCCATTCCCCGATTGATGATGGCGCCATTGACGTCCAGCTGAGTTTCCGGGTTATCGTTGTTTATACCGACGAAGCCGCCGTCCGTGATCATGAGACGGCGATGGTAAGCGGCACCATCCGGAGTCCAGTAAATCGACAGATTGTTGCCCGCCTCGTAGGAGCGAGGACCTGAGAAATGCCACTTCCCGTTCTGGTTCCCCAGATTCAGCCCCACGCTCGTCACCGGATCCGCCGGATTGCTGATATCTACCATCCCTCCCCTGGCTGCCAGGAACTTCTCTACAAGCACGCTCCCCGACGCCGAAATAACCGCATCTCCGGCCGTGTTGTTGACCCCGCTGGCCGTGCCGCCCAGATTGGCGGATGCCAGCCGCGACCCGTCGGAAAATTCGACCGCCCCGACCAGGAGCTTGAGATCCCCATCCTGCTCGATCCGGAGGACGTCTCTATTGGTGAAAGCCTCTCCGGCATTGCCGGCCGCCGTCCCACTGGAAAAGGTGAAATCCCCGGTCCCCGGATTCAGACCGAGCGAACCTCCAAAGGCGGGAGCGCTCCCCTTTCCGAGTCTCCAGACATCTGTGGCGGAGGCGTTGAATCCGATCGCCGGCCAGTTGTTGTGGATATAGACGGGCAGACTGGCGCCGAATTTGCCGACGGCATAGCCGTTGGCCGCCTCGACGTCCAGCCCGAATTCAGGAGTAGTGATGCCGATACCCACGCGGCCGGTGAAGACGGACCCGTGTTCCGCCCAGAATTTGATGTGCCTCTCGTTGTTCGGCCCCCCGCCCAGGATATCGAGCGCATCCGAAAATTTCCTGTACGCGATCTTCCCCGCGTTCCCTTCTTTATCCGCCACCCCTGCTCCCAGCTCCAGCGCGGCCCCCATCCCCGCTATGGACAGGGATTCTTGTGGGGTCGCCGTGCCGATACCCAGACGGCCGTTTGCATCCATCCGCATCTTTTCCGACCAGGTAGTTCCGTCGCTGTCGGCGACGTGACCGAAAGAAAGGTGCCCCCCCGACGCGGCAAAAGTTCTCAACTCCCCGCTTGCAATACCAAAACCATATCTGCTATTTCCAACGTCATAGACGAGCATCTTCTGATCCGCGACGGTCCCCCCAAGGCTCAACAGGGCGTGCGGCTCCTCCGTGGTGATGCCCACCCAGGAATTGAAGAAGGCCCTATTGACCGTACTGTTGTGGTTCCTTCTCAAATAGAACATTCCATCTTCGTGGACGTAAAATGTCATCTGCAACTCATCATAACCCGTCACCGAGGGCATGATCTTGTTCTGGCCCCCATAACCCATGATGAGTCCGTGGGTATCCCCCTCGATCCTCAGATGTCCTCCCTGAATGTGCAGCTTATCCGCTGGGTTCGTCGTGCCGATGCCCACGTTCCCCTTGGAAGGCATCCTGTTCTCCGCCCCCATCACCGACAGACTGTGCGGATTGGCCGCCAGCTTGAAGCGCGGCGTCATCTCCGCCCCCCCCACCACCGTGACCCCAAGCCAGTACGGCTCGCCGAAGGTCAACCCACTGAGGGCGGTCACCACCCCCAGCTCCACTCCAAACACTCCGTGCTGCACCGATACGGAGGCCTGGTTCTCGGACCACAGTTCGCTGCCCCCGGTCTCGACGTTGTAGATCTTAAAGGTCAGATTGTAAGATCCATCATCGACCGTTCGCCCCATCGGGTCCCGCAATACCCCCTGCACGGAAAAGGTCTGGGCGTAGAGATCCTCGCCGGCGACGAAGAGCACCAGCAGGGTGCTGAGCAAGGAAAGACGTTTCATCTCGTAATCTCCTCTGATGTCTGAGGACTAATAGTAGACCACATTGAATGTGAGGATGTAAATAATCCGTAAGTACCAGTGCATACTGATGTAATATTGATATAAACTCCTCCAAATCCGTTTGGAGGAGCACCGACCGCGATATCCGCTACCTGCGGCCGGCTATAAGTAAATTTTCTCAAATCCAATATCACTGTTGATACGACACGCGGGACTCGTCGCGGCAAGCCTGTGCTATCTCTGGATTGCCCCTCTCAGGCCGCCGGAGATTCACCAGCCTTTGCGCTGATCTTTCCATCGCGCCCGGGAAAACCTCCTCGATTTCGGCAACGTGTACCAGGAGAGAGGCCACATCCCTGATCTTGTGGTCCGGCAGCACCACTTCCCGTCCCAGAGCAGCTTCCAGTGCAGGCAGGTAAGTCTTGAACCAGCGATAAGTCTGCGCCCGATCCACCTCGTAGAGCAGACCGGCCACATCGAAAGTCGGGTGGCACCGGGTGTAGAAAAGGATGAAGAACAGCTTGTCGGCCAGCGTCGGCAGTGAATGCGGGCGGCCAGCGCTATGGCGCTCCTGGCGCACCTGATGGACGCCCTCCATCTCCAGCAATGCTCGGGAAAAAACCGGCTCCAGAGCGACGAATTCCGCCGCGCTCAAACCGGTGAGCACCTTCATCAGGTGGTCGTCGTTCAGGATTTTGTCGAGGAAAAGAATGGAAGCCACCGCACTCAAATATCCTTTTGACATCGTTCTCGGTTGGAAAAAATTTTCGCAACAAACCTGTTGCAAAATCGATACCAGCCGCAATGAATAGCATCTATCTCGTTGTAGAGCATATCTTTATAGAAATTAACAGGCAACAAAAAAAGAACGAAAAATGCTCCTCAATGGAGCAGCGTGTTCCACTGAGGAGCACTGTGCTCCATTGAGGAGCATTTGTTCCGATCGACCGCAATATTAACTTTTCTATTTTATGTAAAGTTTATAATCATCTTTGAGACACCGCATTGCGCCCAAAATCGAATCGCGCGATCTCGGGATTACTCCCCCTCCCCCTTATCCAGAGCCCGATAAATGCGATTCCGGTAGGTGCCCAGCAGACGGGCCGCCCCCGCTACGCTGTTCCCGGATTGCTCCAGGGCGCGCTGAATCACAAATTTCTCGGCCTGCTCCAGCGCCTGGTCCAGACTGGTGGACAACCCTTCCAATTCGGCTCGGGACAGTGCGCCGACGGGCATCTCCTCTGTCTGCGGGAAACCATCCCGCCCCAGTTCCAGATGTTCCACCTCAATATCGTTCCCCCGACTCCTGATTAACGCCCCCTCGACGATGTTCTTCAGCTCGCGCACGTTGCCCGGATAATCGTATTCCTGCAGCTCTTCCAGCACCCCTCCGCTCAGCGTCGGCGGCTCCAGATTCATCTCCTGGGCGAACAGCTGGAGAAAGTGGAGCGCCAGCGGCTGGATATCCTCCCGACGCCGGCGCAGCGGCGGCATCGCCACCGAAAACTGCGCCAGTCGGAAGTACAGGTCCCGCCGGAAACCTTTCTCCTGCAGATCGGAATTCGACGCCGCGATCACCCGCACGTCCGCCTCCCGCTCCCTCCTCGCTCCCAGCGGCCGGAAACGCCCGTCCTCCAGCACCCGCAGCAGCTTCGGCTGCAGTTCCGTCGGCATATCGCCGATCTCATCCAGAAAGAGCGTCCCTCCCTCGGCCAGCGCAAAATACCCGTCCCGGTCGCCGTCCGCCCCGGTAAAAGCCCCCTTGACGTGCCCGAAGAACAGCGAGTCGGCCAGCTCCCGTGGAATAGCCGAACAGTTGACCGGTACAAAAGGTTCTTCCCGACGCGGCCCCCCAAAGTGAATCGCCCGGGCGACCAATTCCTTGCCTGTGCCGCTCTCCCCCGAGATCAGCACCGACACCTTGTGCGCGTCCTGCAGCAGCTCAATCTCCTCGAGAATCGACTGCAGCCTCCGGCTCTCCGCGACAAAACCGGCGATCCCCCAGCGCTCCGCCTCCTGGTGCGAAAACTGCGAAAGCCGCCGACTGAGCGCCTGCCGCCGGCCAATCTCCTCCTCCAGGGCGCGATTCTTCTCGACCAGCGCCCCGAGCAGACGGGCCCGCTCCAGGTGGGTACGGATGCGCACCAGCACCTCCTCCTTCTGAAACGGCTTGACGATATAGTCCAGCCCCCCGGCGGCAAACCCCTCGAGCACCCCCCGACTCTCCTGCTGGGCGGTGAGAAAGAGCACCGGAATATTTCGCGTCCCTTCCTCCTCCTTGAGACGCCGGCAGACCTCAAACCCGTCCATATCCGGCAGCATCACGTCGAGCAGGATCAGATCCGGCGTTCGATGCGCGGCGATTTCGAGCGCCAACCCTCCGTTGGGCGCCACCAGAATCCGGTAACCCGAAGCTTCGAGCGCCTGGCGCAGCGCGTCCAGACTCGCGGGCACGTCGTCGACAATGAGTATCCGGGCATCCCGCAGATCAATACCGACGTCACTCATGAGCTACCTCTCCCAAAAGGCGCAAAATCCCCTCCATATCGTACTGCCCGCTCAACTCTCGAAGGTGGACAGCCAGTTCCTTTCCCTCTTTTCCGAGCTCTTCCAATTCATCCAGATATTCCTCCAGCTCCGTCACGCTGTAGTAGCGCGCAGCTTCCCGCAAATGCTCCAACAACTCTTCGGGGAGTTGCACCTTCCCCAGCCCCGGCGCTTCCTCCTCCAATGTCTCTTCCACCTCGTAGATAAAGTCCACACCCAATAACTCAGCCATACAGCCGTACACCCGCTCGCGATTGAAAGGTTTGGGCAAAAAGTCGTCGAATCCCGTCTCCAGGAATCCCTGCCGTTCGTGCTCCAGTACCGACGCCGATACCGACACGATCTTCGCGCTCTCCCGGCCGTGCTCCTTCCAGATTCGCTGCTTCGTCTCGATGCCGTTCATCCCCGGCATACGGATATCCATAAAGACGATGTCCACCCCTTCCTCGCGCAGCAGCGCCAGCGCTTCTTCCCCGCTCGCCGCCTGCCGCACCCGCACCCCGATCCGCTCCAGCGTCTGCGCCAGCACCTCCCGATTCTCAGCAACGTCGTCCACCACCAGAGCCGACACTGCGCACCCCTCCGCCAAACGCAGCACCTGCCCCAGCGAAACGCGCTCCTCGACCACGCCCTCCCCGCCGATCACCGGCAGCTGCACCGCAAAAAAGAAACGCGATCCCTCCCCCGGTGTCGACTCCAGTCCCATCTCCCCCCCCATCAGTTGCACGTGGTGGCGAGAGATGGCCAACCCCAACCCCGTCCCTCCCTGCGACATCCCCTCTTCCCCCTGGTCGAATGCCTCGAAAATCAACTCCTGCCGCTCCGGCGCGATACCCGGCCCGGTGTCGATCACCTCGAATAAACAGCGATCCTCAGCCTCCACAGTCATCCTCAGCCACACCTGACCGACCTCGGTGAACTTCACCGCGTTGCCCAGCAGATTGATCAGCACCTGCCGCAGCTTGTTCTCGTCCCCGCGCACCACCCTCCGCTCCTCCTCCATCTCCACCTTCCAGCCCAACCCCTTCTGCTGACAGCGCATCTGGAACATTCCCCCCAGCCCCCGCACCAGTCCGCACAGATCGAACTCCACCATCTGCAGATCCTCGCGACCCGCTTCGATCTTGGAAATATCCAGCACGTCGTTGATCAGCTCCAGCAGATGCGTGCCGCTGTTTTCGATCGTCTCGACCGATTTCCGATGTTCGCTTTTCAGGTCGCTCGCATCCTGCAGGATCTGGGCATACCCGAGAATGGCGTTCATCGGCGTGCGGATCTCGTGGCTCATATTGGCCAGAAACCGGCTCTTCGCCCGATTCGCCTCTTCCGCTTCTTCCTTGGTTTGCCGCAGAGTATCCTCCGTCCGCCTGTGTTCCTCCACCTCCTCCTGAAGCAGGGAGTTCGCATCGGAGAGCTCCGCCGTTCGCGCCTCGACCCGATCCTCCAATCCGGCGCGCGCCTGACGCAGTTCCGCGTTGGACCGACGCAGTCTCCGGGATCGCAGAAAGATCTGCCTGGCCTCCCACGCGATCAGGCCAACAGCCAGCAGCAGCAGCCCCTTTAACGCGATCTCTCCGTACGGTAGATTCACCTCCACTTCTACCTGCGCCGGCACTTCCGAATAGCTCAGGTCCCGATCGATCGCCTCCACCTCGAAAGTGTACCGTCCGCGCGGCAGCTCCTGGTAGACCGCCCGACGCTCCCGGGTAAACCGCCAGTCCGGGTCGTATCCCCGCAGACGGAAGCGATAGACCATCGCCTCCGGACGGGTCTTGAAACTCAGTCCCTGGAAGTTGAAGGCGACGAAGCCCGGGCTGGTGGAAAGAGAGACGGAGCCGCGCGGCTCGTACGGGCGGTCGGCGATGATGCCGGTCAGCGACACCGCCGGCGGCGTCTCCCGATACTGATAGCGCGTAATCCCCCCGGTCGTGCCGATCCACATGACGTCGGTCCCCTCCGCGGCGAACCCCCTCACCTCGTTGTGCACCAGGCCATCTCTGAAAAGCAGGGGCTGGAATGCGGAGCCGTCGAAGCGGCTGATCCCCCCGTGGGTGCCGATCCACAGAATCCCTTTGTCGTCCTCCTCCAGATTCCATATCCGATTGTGCACCAGGCCGTCCGCCACGGTAAACCCGGTGAGCCGCTCCCCCGCCGGACGCCGACCGTCGTACCGGTTCAGGCCGTTGTCCGTTCCCATCCACAGCACGCCCTGTCGATCCTCCAGCAGCGCCCGCACGCACGGAAACAACAGCCCGTCCTCGAGAGTGAATTGGGTAAACTGCTCCCCTAGCGGACGCCGCTCGTCGTACCGGCTGACGCCTCCCTCCGTGCCGATCCACACCATCCCTTCCCGATCCTCCAGCAGCGACCACACGCGGTTGTTTATCAGGCCGTCCTCGACGGTGATGCTGGTGCACTCCTCTCCCGCACAGCGCACGACTCCAAACTCGGTGCCGATCCAGATATTCCCCGCCTGGTCCTCAATCATGTTCCGCACCCAGCAGTTCATCAGTTCGTCGACCGGGGCGAAGCGGCGGAACCGTCCGTCGCCGTCCGCCCCCTCGGAGTACAGACTCACCCCGTTCCAGGTGCCGATCCAGATATTCCCCGCCCGGTCTTCCAGCAGCCCCTCCACCACGTCGTCCGTCAGGCCGTCGGCCACCGTAAAGCGGGCAAACTCGTCGCCGCCCGGGCGATCGCCGGGACCTCCGCCGTCGTACCGATACAGTCCCTTTGCGCTCCCGAACCACACCCTCCCGCGGCGATCCTTCAGCACCGCTCTGACGCTCCGCGACGACACATTCCCAAAAGCGTAGTTGGTAAAACTCGACTTGTCGTACCGACTCACCCCTCCGGTCGAGCCGATCCACAGATTCCCCTCCCGATCCTCCAGCAGCGCCCGGATGCGACTGCTTATCAGGCCATCTTCCATGCCGAAAGAGGAGAAGTTGTCCCCGCCGTCGTAGCGATACAGCCCGCTCTCCTCGGTGCCGACCCACAGCCGCTCTTCCCGATCCAGCCACAGTCTGTTCACCTGGTCCGCCGAGCTGGTGTCGATCAGATCGAAGTGGACGAATTCCCGGCCGTCGTACCGGCTCAGACCGTTCTCCGTGCCGATCCACAAACGCCCCGACCGATCCTCCGCCAGAGCCAGAATCCAGATGCCTCCCAATCCGTCCTCGGCGCCGAACTGGCTGAATTCTCTGCCGTCGTACCGGCTCAAACCGTTCTCCGTGCCGATCCACAGATTCCCCGACCGATCCTCCAGCAGCGCCTTCAGGCTGCCGTTGACCAGCCCGTCCGCCGCCGTAAAGTGGACGAATTCCCGGCCGTCGTACCGATTCAGACCGTTCTCCGTGCCGATCCACAAATCGCCCGACCGATCCTCCAGCAGATCGACGACCGAGTTGTCACTTAGCCCGTCCGTCGTCGTGAAGTGGACGAATTCCCGGCCGTCGTACCGGCTCAGACCGTTCTCCGTGCCGATCCACAGATTCCCCAACCGATCCTCCAGCAGCGACTGGATATTTTCGTTCGCCAACCCGTCTCCGGCGCTGAAGTGCGTGAACTGCCAGCCGTCGTACCGGCTCAGGCCGCCGTAGGTGCCCAGCCAGATATTTCCCTCCCGGTCCTGGACCAGCGTCTGGACGAACGATCCGAGCAGACCGTCCATGGCGTTCATGCTGTGCCAGGTCGCCTGGCGAATACCCGGCCCGGCGGTCACCACCACGCCGAGACCCGCCGTCACCGCTCGCCCGCTCGAAGGATGCACCCGCACCGCGCACGTCGCCGTCTCTCCGGCCGCCACCTCCACGGCGACGGTATCCTGCGCCCCTCCCCTGTCCGGCCACACCCGGTAGCGTCCGCCCGGCAGTTCCACCGCGAACTGTCCGCTCGAATCGGTCTCCACCTTGCCCCACAGTTCCTCCCGACCGACCGCCTGGAAGCGCAGCTTCTGGTCCCCAGCCGCAGCCCCGGTGTCCGCCCAGCGCAGGGAGCCGCTGATCCCGCCCGTCCGTGCGGGATCCTCGGCCAGCAGCAGATCCCCCAACCGGTCGGGGCGATCGTACTTGCGCACCCCCCGCCCCCAGGAGATCCAGGAATAGGAATCATCGGCGTCCCTGTCGGCGATATTCATATCCAAACCGATGCTCGTCCCCGGCCGCAGCCCCTCCTTCTCCCCCAGGAGCCGGCCCATGTCGAACCGCCACTCGTACACGTGGTGTCCGCTGTCCCGCGCAAAAGCGACATCGACCACATTCTCATTCCCCAGAGCCAGCCGCTTGCCCAGCAGCGAGTACTGGACGATGACAGTCGACCCCTCTCCGTGCGTCATGGCGATGTAGATCTCGCAGCCGTCCTGGGCGTCCCATTCGTTCGTGGGCAGATCGCCGACGACGATCGATTCATCCTCGACTTCCACGGCCAGGTACAGAAAATTCTCGGCGGCATGGTATCCGGCTCTGAAAAAGCCGCACACATCCCTTTCATCCCGGGGTTTGACTCCGTATTCGGGCAGGGCGATCGGATAGGTCGGCAGATCGTCCGGCCAGTCGTCCAGTTGACCGTCGAGCACGATCTCCCCCAGGGGATAGGCCAGAGCGACCGCCCCGCTGTGTGCATCGCTATGATTTGGGAGAAAGATCAGAACTGCGGATAAGAACAGAAAAACCGCGCCCTTCGAGCCCTGTCGAAAGGCGATCCGCCTATAAGCCGTCGATGCCGACGGTCGGAGGTTGCTGCGGAGTAAAAAAAATAATCTTCGGCAATACCTGAGAAGAGACTGCATCAAAAGTATAGTCGGATGGTATTACGGTGAGGTGGATTGATATTACCCCAAATGACGGCCAGACCGGCTCACTTCACAAGCGAGACCTTCTTCACGCCGTCCGAAAATGTGCGCAGTCCCGGCTTCCGAAATCAGGTGGCTATGCGCGGAGAAATGCTCAGCGAATCAGGATGAGTTTCCTGCTCTGCCGCAGTTCCCCCGTGCGCAGACGCGCGATGTACATCCCGCTTGCCGCCTCCCTTCCCTCCCGGTCTCGCCCATCCCAGACCACCGCGTGATACCCCGCCCCAAACCGACTCAGATCCCAGATCCGCACCAACTGTCCCAGCGCGTTGAAGATCGCCAGTTCCCCCTCCCCCTCCGTCACTTCGGGCACCGCAAATGGAATCGCCGTCTCCGGATTGAACGGATTCGGGAAGTTCTGCCACAGTGCGTAGGTCTGCGGCACCACTCGCGCTGAGCCCAGTGCCGGCACCCTCACCAGGCGCCCCGGTCCTCGGCTCAGCAACCCTTCTTCCACGCTGAACTGCACATCCTGTGGTCGACCGTTCACCCGGAAGCGCAGACGCACCAGCGGCGCCTGCTCCAGACTCCCCTCCGGCTGCCTTCCCCGCAAATGCCCGGCCACGTGCACCCGATCCCCCTCCGGCAACGCCAGCGTCAACAGCCCGCTTTCCGCGCTCCCCAGCGAATCCACTACGCCCACAAACGTCACCGGCGGATTCGCGCTCACCGAAAAACCGTACCCCTTTACGCGCTCCATCCCCTGCAGATGCAGATCGACCAGGATCTCCGCCCCGCTCCCCAGCGCTTCCACCTTCACCGCCGCATCCACCGCCACCTGGGTCCGCATCGACCGCAGCGCCTTGCCCGCAGCTCGCTCGCCGAAGCGATCGGCGAAGAGAAAGAAATCCGCAAAACCGACCACGCCATCCCCATCCATATCCAGCAGCGGATCTCGACCGCCAAATCCGTCGGCAAAGACGAAGAAGTCCGCAAAACCGACTGCACCGTCCCCGTCGAAATCCCCCGGCAATTCCCCACCCGCCGGCGCCACCGCTTCCTCCGCACGCAGCGTTACCGGATCGCTCCACAGACCGGCGAAGATCCCGTCGAACGCTCGCGCCCGGTACAGGTAACCGGTTTTCGCATCCAGCGCCCTGTCCACCTGCCAGCGCGTCTGCCCGGTCGCCCCTTCCGACACCTGCCCGGCCCGCGCCACCACATCCTCAAAGCGGTCGCTCGACGCCACCTGGATAGTATAGGTCAGCGCATCATCCCCAATCACCGGCGCAACGTTTTCCAGCACTACCACCGGTCGCGTCGGGTCTGCACTCCGCTCCAACCCCAAAATCGCCGGTGCCGCAGGCACTCCATCCGTTCCCGGAATCGCCGTTACCTCCTCACTCAGCGCGCTCCTGTTGGGCGGCTGTCTTCCGTCTACGGACGCGATCAAATAGCGGTACTCCTGCCCGTCCGTCAGTCCCTCGTCCACAAACCAGGCAGCCGCTACTCGAGAGGCAATCAAAGCAAACTCATCCTCCTCTGCTCGGTACACATCATACCCGGCCAGATCATCTTCCGTCCCCGCCTCCCACTCCAGTCGCACCACCTCGTGCCCCGGTCGCGCCAGCAGACCTTCGGGAGCGGCCGGTGGCGTCAGGTCCGCCTCGGTCAGCGTGGCGAACTCGACCATATCGCTCTGCGCCGGGCCGTTGCCCGACGCATCCGTAGAGGCAACTGCATAGTAATAGGACACCCCCGGCTCCAGATGCGTCAGCACTACTCTGTGCTCAGTGACCATCTGCGTGCTCTGCGGCGTAATCCGCAGATACGGCGAGAGACTGTAGCCGACGGAAGAACTCGCCGGCTCGTCCGTACTCCACTCGATCACCGCACTCCGATCCCCCAATCCCACCACCTTGGGACCGGCGATGATCTGCGGCGGTGTCTCGTCCGGGAATTGCGCCGTGCGCAGCAACAAATCCTCGGGCGCCCGGGCTCGATTGCCGCTGGCATCGGTGACCGAAATGGCGAGCGCGTACTCCGTATCCGCACTCAGCTGGCTCAGCGTTATCTGGTGCTCGCTCCGCCGCTCGGCAGATTGCCGGCTCAGCAGCTCTCCGCTCCCCTCCGCTCGATACTCCACCTGCGCGGCGGCCGGCTCGTCCGTCCGGAAGACGATCACCGCCGTCTCGTCCGTGCGCGCCAGCACGCGGGGCAACTCGGAAAAACGCGGCGGCGCCAGATCCACCTCCGCCGCCGTCGACGCCACATCCAGGCCACTCTCCGCCGAACCGTTGTTCGAAGGATCCGTGGAGCTGACGGCGTAGTAGTAGCGCGTCCCCGGAGCCAGATTCGTCAGCGTCAATTCGTGCCTCAACACATCCAGAGCCGCTCCCACCACTTCTCCCAGCTCCTCCGTAGTCCCGTAGCGCACGAACGAATCGGCCAGCTCGTCCGTCTCCCACGCTATCGTCAGGCTGGTCCCCGTCCGCTCCGCAACCTGCGGCGCCCGGATAATCACCGGCCCCTCGGCATCGGGAAAATCCGCAGTGACGAACAACTCCCCCTGCTCGGGCAGCTGCAGGAGCTTGGCCGCGCTCATCCGCCGCAGCCTCTCCACGTCCAGATTCTCGGGCCAGACCACCTCATTGTCGGCCCCGTCTCGCGAAACCACCCGGAACCAGTGCGCCGTGCGCGGCCTCAGGCCGGTGAGCGTCAGACTGTGCTCCCGCACCGGCTCGTTGTCCTCCACAAAACCGCTCTCCTCCTTGTTGAACCACTCGATCCTGGAGGTCGATGCCTCGTCCGTGCTCCAGCGCACCACCGCGCTCCGATCGGTCCACACGGTGGTCGGCGTGGCGCTCATAATCGGTGCACGCGTGTCCTCCTCCGCCCGCGTGGTAAAGGTGTGGTCCGCGCTCCATAGTTCGTTTCCATCCGCAGCGGTGGTCACCCGCAGACCGCCGATATCCGTGCTCGCCACCGCAAAGTGATAGGTCGTGCCCGGCGCCAGGTCAGTCAGTCGCAGCTCGTGCTCCTGCGCCAATCGCCCATCCTCCACGCGGGAACCGTACGCCGCCGAAGCGCCGTAGTCGATCGTTCCCGTCGCCGGCTCGTCCGTCCGCCAGCGCACCGTCGCCTGCGTCCGCGTCACATTCTCCGCCACCGGTCCGCCGGTAACGGCCGGCGCGGCCAGGTCCGGCTCATTCGGAGTCACAAACTGCAGCGGCTCGCTCCACGTCGGCCCGTTACCCGCGCCGTCCGTCGACGCCACCCGGCAGACGTAGCGCTCTCCCGGCGCCAGGTTGGTCAACACCATCTGATGTGTGGTGCGATCCTCTGGATCGACCTTGCTCGCATCGCCACCACCCTCTTTACCGTATTCAACCTGTGAATCCGCCGGCTCGTCCGTGCTCCACTCGATCACCGCCTCGCCGACCGTGCGCGCCACGACGATCGGCCCGGTCAAAATCTGCGGCGGTCGTTTATCAGCCCCTGCCAGCGTCCGCACCGTCAGCGTCCGCACCTCCGGCCCGTTCCCCACACCGTCTGTCAACCCGACCCGAAAGTGATAGAGCTGATCCGGCTGCAGCTTGTTGATCCGCACTTCGTGTCCCGTCTGCAGCGCCGCACGCGTCACCGTCCCCAGTTCGTAGTTTGACGTAGTCCCGTAGGCGACGGCAACCGCCGTCGGCTCACTGCTGGCAAAGTTCAACAACACGCTCTTCTCCGTCAGCCCCCTGACCGCCGGCACCCGGACGAACTCCGGCAGCCTGTCGTCCCTCTCCAGTGGCGTGGTCAGCGCAAAATCCCCGCTCCACGCCGGACCGTTCCCCGCTCGATCCGCAGATCCGACCCGGAAGTGATAGACCGATCCCGGCGCCAAATTCGTCAGCGCCACCGCATGCTCCTGGACAAAATCGCCATCTCCCCCCTCAAAACCGTAATCCACATCCGCGCCAAACTGCACCCGGCTGGTTGCCGGTTCATCCGTCCGCCAGCGAATCAGAGCCCGGTCCCGCTTCACCTCCGCCACCGTCGGCCGCCCCAGCAAGCGCGGCATCTCCCCGTCCGGCTGCGCCAGCGTCCGCACCCGCAGCCGCTGTGCGACCGACTCGCTCCCCTGTCGATCCCGCGAGCGCACCTCGACGACATAGGGCGTATCCCGCTCCAGATGGGTCAGCACGACCACGTGCTCGGTCTCCAGCCGCCCCCGATTCACCGTCCGCAGCAGCTCTCTATCCGCCAACCCGTAGGAGATGTGTGCGGTCGCCGGCTCGTCCGTCCGCCAGAAAACCGCAATGCTGCTCTCCGTCGCGCTCTGGACCACGGGTCCCGCTTCCACCACCGGCGGTTCGGCATCCTCCCGATCCGGCGTTGTGAAGAGAATCATCGGCGAGCTGCTCACATTCCCGCTGCCGTCCGCCGATCTCACCTGGAACTCATACGTCGTACCCTTGCGCAATCCCACCACCTCCACCACCTGCTCCCGGCTCCGCCTCAGCACCCGGAAGGCCTGCGGCCCCTCCGTAGCCCCGATCTCCCCCACTTCGACACTGCCGTCCCCCGGCTCATCCAGCCGCCAGGCGATCTGCGCTCTGGTCGCCGTGACCGACTGCGCCACGGGGCCACGCACGAAAACCGGCGCTCGCTCATCCGCCGTTGCCCGGGTGAGAAAGGAGATCGGTTCCTCCACGGAGAGATGACCCGCCGCATCCCTCGCCTGCAGCCTCCCCCTGTACGACGTCCCGAGTTCCAGGCCGACCAACTCGACCCGGTGCTCCTCCCGGCGCTCCGTCCGCTGCACAACCTCCGCTCCCCCTGCCGAGCTTTCGTAGCTCAAACTCAACTCGACCGGTTCGTCGTACTCCACTCTCACGATCGCCGACCGGTCGGTGATCCCCTCAATTTCCGGACCGCTCACCAGCAGCGGGACCTCTTCGTCCGCCTCCAGGCGCGTGGTGAACGATACCACCGCCGACTCCGTCGACTGTCCGGCCGCGTCCCGCACCTCCGCCCTGACGTAGTATCTCTCGCCCGGCGACAACCCATTCAACCGAATCCGATGCTCCTCCGCCAAACTGGTAACCCAAACCTCACCGGCGGATACATCCTCGGTCTGGCCGTAGCGCAGTCGCCCGGTGGTCGGCTCGCTGCTCTTCAACACCACCGTCCCCCCCTCCCGCTGAATCCCCGTCACGAACGGCCCGAGGAGGATTCGTGGAGGCGTCTCATCCGGTTCCAGCAGTGTGCGAAACTGGCCATGCTTCTGCGCACTCGCATTCCCGGACGCATCTCGTAGCTCCACCGCGTAGTGATACTCCGCATCCCGCTCCAGCCGGGTCAGCAGCAGTCGGTGCTCCCGCCGCAGCGTTCCCTCCTCCTCGACAGTCGGATCGCTCAAATCGGCATTCCGACTCAGCAACACCCGCACGCGGCTCGGTTCGTCCGCGTGGACGACCAGAATCCCGCTCCCGTCCGTCACCCCCTCCACCACCGGTCCGGCGGCAACTCCCGGCGCCTGCAAATCCGGCTCCGTCCGCGTCCGCAAGGAGAGCAGCTCCGACTGCCGCACATTCCCACTCTCATCGACTATCGACACCCGGTAGTAGTAGCGCGTCCCCCGGCTCAGCCCGGTCAGTTCGAGTTGCCCCTCTTCACCCATCCCCGCACCCCGGACCAGGCCACCCCCGTTCAGCTCCGGATCTACGTCGTATCGCACACTGGCACTCACCAGCTCGTCGGCGGCAAACGCCACCACCGCGCTCTCATCTGCAACGCTGAGAATCGCCGGCCCGCTGATAAAATCCGGTGGCCGACGCTCCACCTCTCCCGGTGTAGTGAACGTCCCCTCGCCCACTGCGGAGAGATTGCCGGACAGATCGGCGCACTCGACTTCGAAGCGATAGGCCGTCTCCGGCTCCAGGCCGCTCAGCCGCACCCGATGTTCCTCCACCAGTTCGGCGCTCTCCACCTCCCCGCTTCCCTCCCCCGCAAACCAGCGGACCCTGCCGCTACTCGGCTCGTCCGCGACCCACGAAACCACCACCCCTTCCGGGGTGACACCCCCGACAAACGGCCCCAATAAAATCCGCGGCTGCTGCTCGTCCGCCTCCGCCAGCGTCAAAAACCGATCCGGCCGCGTCCCGGCCGCGTTGCCGGAGCCGTCGGTCGCCGTCAGCTCGAACTCGTACCAGGTGCCCCTTTCCAGACCTTCCAGCAGCGCGCGGTGTCGCGTGGCGACTTCGCGCCCCTCCACCTCCATTTCCGTTCCCCCTTCGGTCCGATAGCGCACCCCGCCCAGCGCCGGCTCATCGGTCGCCCAGCTGATAACCGCGCTCCCATCCGTGACGGCGATCCGCACCTGCGACAAAACCGGAGGAGCCCTATCCGCGCGCGTGGTGAAACCGAAGTCCGCCTCCGCCTCCTCACCGGCCTCATCTCGAGCCACCACCCGCCAGGTATACGCCGTCTCGGGCGCCAAGCCCTCCAAACTAAAGCTGTCGCCACTTACTCCCGTGGCCAGCGGCGAGAGATTCTCTCCGTCCCCCCCGAGATAGAGATCGAAGACCAGTTCCTCTCCGTCCACATCCTCCGCATCCCAGGCCAGCAGCGGCGCCTGAGATACCTCCACTGCCCCATCCTCGGGGAACCGGGCTCGCGGTACCGTCGGCGGATCGTTTACCTGAGTCCACTCCAGCGCCACCTCCTGCTCTGCCCTCTTCCCGGTGGCTGGATCAATCAGCGCGATCGTGACCCGACTCCTGCCGACGGCATCGGGCCACGGAGAAAACACAACCCCTTCCGTTCCCCCTTCGGCCGTTTCCACCAGATCGGCGTCGAATCCCTCAGCCGACCATACCAGACTGCCCACATCCGTATCCACATCCCGCGCATACTCGATCCCCCCCACCCCGATCTCCGCCTCTTCCGCCGCCGCCGCCGGATCTTCCAGACCCGCGATCTCCGGCGCATCATCCACCGCTATCCAGGTCAGCACCACCTCCTGCGAACTGCTCAGCTGGCGCCGGTTGGTGCGCACGACCGTCACCCGATCGCTGCCGTGCGCATCCCCGAGCGGGATGAAACGGATCGCATCCCCCTCGATCTCCACCTTCCCGATCAGCTCCGGGTCAACATCTTCCACCGACCACGCGCTGCCCTCCTGATCCGCAGATCCATCCACTCCCTCCAGACTCAACACCAGCACTCCATCCTCCAGCCCTTCCCCGGCGGCAATCGCCCCCACTTCCGGCGGCCCGTGCACCGTGATGGCCACCTCCGAAATGCCGTCTCCCCCCGGGCTCTTCACCGTCAACCGCGCCACGTGTATTCCCGGCTGTGAATAGGTGGCGCGCACCGCCCGCGACAGATCCTCGACCCGCTGCCCCACATCGTCGAACGTCTCCAGATAGATCTCATCGAAGACGCCGCTCGTCTCCACCCAGAAGGTCACTACCAGAGGAGCGTTCCCCTCCGTGCGCGAAGAGTGCAGCTCGATCCCGGGCGGCGGCGGCGCGATGATATCCAGATGCCCTCCCGCACTGCCCGTGTAGTTCGGATCGACGACGCTCGCCTGCACCTGATATCTTCCCGGCTGGCTCGGCACCTCCGCCCTTCCATTGTAAATGATGCCGACGGCCAGACCGGGCGGTTCGGTCCCGGCGGTCGCAGGTCTGGCTTTGCCATTGTACTCGGCCCAGAGGTTGCCTAAGATGATGATGGCAGGCGCCCTGTCCACGGAAAACGGCGCACTGGTCGCTGCACTCGTAGACGGACTTGTCGCACGCAGGCGGCGGTCCGTTCCCGCTCCATGCGCAGTCAATTCGCCGAAGCTCACCTCTCCGGCCACCGCCGCGACCACCTGGTTCACCAAGCTGCCCGCCGGCTCCAGCGCCAAGGTCACTGGAGCGACGAAATCCAGATCCACTAACCCCCGGGCATCCCGAGCCTGCACCACCGGAGGCGAACTCAGCGGCTGACCGTGTACCCCGTTCCCCGGCTGCCCCGTGAATGCCAGCTGCGTGGCCACCACATCCGCGCTCAGACCGGAACTGCTCACCGCAGGCAGATCTCCCCCGACTCCTCCCGACTCATCGTCGAACGTCAGGATGAATTCCTCTCCATCGGCCAACGCATCGTAGCGCAGATCGGCGAACATCGCCGTTCCCGCAGCTGCCGTCGCGGTGAGACTGCCGCTCAAACTGCCCTCGCCAGACACCAACCGGACGCTCACCGCATCGACGAAGTCCCGGTCGACGTTGCCCGCTTCGTCCTGGGCCTGCACCGCCGGCTGCGTCTGAAACGCCTGGCCGCTGACCACCTCGTCCTGGACGTCCACCCGTCTGCCGTCGGCCGGCGGCGTGGCCAGCACCAGGCGGGTCGCCGCCACCGTCACCCCGCTGCCCGCGCCGTTACTCACTGTCCCGCTGTCATCCGCCATCTGCGTGCTGGTGAAGCCGACCACCAGGTCCGCATCCCCGTCCAGTCCCACGGCCAGCGTCTGCCCCTCACTCAGGCCGGTGTTGTCGCCGAAGTAGGCGCTGACGGTATACGTTTCGGTCTCCCCATCTGCCACCGAAATCGACAGTCCGGTGAAGGTTATCGTGTTGAAAGAGACGCTGTAATCCCCCTCCACCTGACTCGCGTCCGGTCCGTTCAGCCGAAAGACCATCTTGGTAAACGGCCCTGTTCCCGACGCGTGCAAACCTATCTGCGCCACCTCCAGCGCCCGTTCGTCCTCCGTCCCGCCATCCGCAATGGCGAAATCCAGAATATCCACCGCCGCCGCCGGACTGTTCGCCGTCGATGGCAGCGCTACCGGCTCGCTCACCCCCGTTGCCGCCACCAGTCTGCCGTCCCAGTCGATCCCCTCCGGAATGACCGCGATAGACGCCGTCCCCGTCGCCGTGCTGAACGGGGTGCGCGCACCGTTTAGGCTCGCATCTTCCCGGCCGCCGGCCACCCCTCCCGTCTGATCCCACGCCCTGAACGCGAACGTCGCGATCCCAAACCATCCGGCCGTCGGCACAAAGCGCACCAGCGCCGCACCCTCCAGCAGACGGGCATCGCCCTCGCTCACCCCACTCAGCGCTCCCCAGCTCAGGCCGTCGTTGCGCGAATATTCCCAGCGTCCGTGCGCTTCGTCCACCCCCACCACCGCCATTCCCACCGGATCCCCGTCCGCATCGGCGATGCGATCCCCTCCCGCGCTGGCGAGAATCATCGTCACCCTATCCCCCTCCGGGTCGGCAGTATCCTGAAGAATGGAGACCAGCCGCATCTCGCCGCTGCCATCCAGAACCGGGGCATCGTTGAGGTGCGTCACCACGATCGACGCACTCTCGATCGCCGCGCTGAACGGCCCGATCCCCCCCGCCTGACTCGCATCGGCCGTACCGCCGTTGATACCGCTCGTCCGATCCCACGCCCTCAACTCGAACGTCGCCGCGCCATCCCACCCCGCCACCGGCACAAAACGCACCTTCGCCGCATCGTCCAGCAGACGAGCAGCGCTCTGACTCACCCCGCTCAGCGATTCCCAGCTCAAACCATCGTCCGCCGAATACTCCCAGCGCCCGTGTGCCTCGTCCACCCCCACCACCGCGATCCCCTCAGGATCTCCATCCACGTCCGCAATCCGGTTCCCCCCGGCGCTGGCGACGATCGCTCCCACCCGGTCCCCTTCAGGATCGACACTCCCCTCTTCGATCGCGGTCAATCGCATCTCGCCGCCGATATCCATAACCGGAGCATCGTTCACCGGCGTCACCTCTATATCCACCCCCTCGGATATCTGGCTGAACGCCGATCTGCCCCCCGTCTGTATCGCATTGGCCAGCCCCCCCTCCAACCCGGTCGACCAGTCCCAGGCCCGAAAGCGCAGCCCTTCATTCACTTCTCCAAAAAAATCGGCCCTCGGCACAAAACGCAGCTTCGCCGCCGGTCCGAGCAGCCGGGCGCTGCCCCAGCTCACCTCACTCAGCGATCTCCAGGTCGTCCCATCATCCGTCGAATACTCCCATATCCCGCTCGTCTCATCCACCGCTACCACCGCGATCCCCTCCGGATCTCCGTCCGCGTCCGCGATCCGGTCTCCTCCGGCTGTGGCGACTATCGCCCCTACCCGCTCTCCGGCCGGACCCATCACATCCTCGGCGACCGCCGGCAGCCGCATCTCGCCATTGGCGTCCAGAACCGGAGCATCATTCACCGACGTGACCGTGATACTCACCGACCCGGTCGCCGTGCGCCCGGTCCCGTCGTCGATCACATAAGTAAAACCGTCCGGACCGTTGTAGTCGCTCGCCGGTCGATACAGGAGAATGCCATCTCCCCCAACCGTCAGGGTACCGTTTGTGGGATCGCTGTAACTCGCCAGAACCAACGCGTCCCCATCCACGTCCACGTCGTTGGTCAGGACCGCGATCGTCGTCGTCGCATCTTCACCCGCATTCACCACATCATCTACAGCCACCGGCGGATCCGCCACCGGTGTCACCGCCACGCTCACCGTTTCCACCCCCTCGCTGAAGGTCGTAAAGCCACCCACCTCCCTGGCATCGGCCGTCTCGCCGCTGGCTCCGATCACCCCGTCCCATGCCCGGAACCGCAACCCCTCACCCACGGTCCCGAAAAAGTTGACCAGCGGCACAAAGCGGATCTTGGCCGACGGCTCGAGCAGCCGCGCATCCGGATCGTCCGCCCGACTCAGCGATCTCCAGCTACTTCCCCCGTCCAGCGAATACTCCCAGAACCCGTGCGTTTCATCCACCCCCACCACCGCGATCCCCTCCGGATCCCCGTCCAAATCCGCGATCCGGTCTCCTCCCGCGCTGGAGAGGATCGTCGCCACTGCGTCTCCGGGTGGATCGACCACATCCTCCTCCAGCGACGCCAGCACCATCTCCCCACTATTGTCCAGCACCGGTGCCTGGTTGAACCGATGGACCCGGATGGAGACCGTCCCGACCGCAGCGCTGAACGACGTGCGTCCTCCGTTCTGGCTCGCATCCCCCGTTTCTCCCCCGACCCCGGCCGTCCGATCCCAGGCGCGAAAGCGCAACTCGGCCGTCCCATGCCATCCCGCCACCGGCACGAAACGAATCTTGTGCGAAGTTTCCAGAAGGCGCGCGGATCCCTCACTCACTCCGGTCAGGGAGGACCAGTTGCTCCCCCCATCCAGCGAGTACTGCCAGCTCCCGTTCGCCCCGTCCACCCCCAACACCGCCATCCCCTCCGCATCCCCTTCCGCATCCGTGATCCGATCTCCCCCGGCGCTGGCGATGATCGCCGTGATCGGACTGCCGGTCGGGCTCTCCGTATTCTGGAGGATGGACGTCAGCAGCATGCCGACCAGATTGTCGAGCACCGGCGCGTCGTTCACCGGTGTCAGGAAGGCGGAAAAAATTCCACTTTTTGTCTCTCCCTTCCTGTTCCGCAAGGTGAACTGGAACTGATCTCGCGCCTCCTCGCTGCCGTCGTGTGCATACTGAAGCGCCCCCGCGTTTATCTCTTCCTGGGTGAAAGTCGCGCCTTCTCCCAGGGCAGTTCCCCCGCGGATCAAGCCGCCGTATCCGGGAACGGTCACCATCGTATAGACCAGATCTCCCGCCCCATCCTTCGCATCCACCGCCTCCAGCATCGACCTGCTCAACCCGGCCGTTCCCCCCTCTTCCAAAGTCACGCCCCGATTGGCCAATATCTCCAGAGAGGCCCTCACCCAGATAGCCCCTCTCCCCAATTGGACCGGGGCGGCACTACCGTCGGGGCTCTGTTCCAGAGAGCCGGAGAGGATGTCGATGTAGGAGATCGTGCCGATCGGGGCCGAATTCGCCAACAGAAAGGTCAGCGCAAACAGGTTGCCGTCGCCGGAAAAACCCTGGTCGGAGGCAAACGCCAGATTGAAGATCTGATGGCCGTCCGTGGTCCTGGTGTTCTGCTCCAGTGCCCAATCCTCGACGAGCGTCCCTGCTGTGATCAGCCCTTCCAGAGTCAACAGATCGGCGTTGAAACGCACTTCGATCTCTCCGGCTTCAATCGCGCGTCCGGCTACTCCAGACAACTCAATCGCGATCTCCATCCGATCCCCGGGGAATACCGTGACCGTCGGCATGCTCATAGAGATTGGCGACGAACTCTGGCCTTCTACGCCAGACACTATCGGGCTCGCCATCAGCAGGGCCACCAACATCGACAATGCACCTTTATTCATCCGCTCCACTCCTCTTTGCCTAATAGCAAAACCTCTAAATGCAAGCAGAGATTATGCAAAAACACCAAGCATCCCCTCTCTCCACTCTACTTCAGTAACAGCAGCTTCCTCGTCGCCCGGAAACGCCCGGCTTCCATCGTGTAGAAATAGATCCCCGAAGCGACCGGCGTCCCTCGACTATCGCGACCGTCCCAGATAGTATGCCAGTGCCCGGCCGACCGCCGCCCCGCTACCAGCGTGCGCACCCTCTTCCCCAGCAAGTCGTAGACCGCCATCTCGACCGCTCCCTCCACGGGAAGGGCGTAGCCGATGAGCGTCGAAGGATTGAACGGATTGGGATACCCCTGCTGTAGCAGGAAGCCGGCGGGAATGTCGACACTCCTTGCGGAGACCGCACTCATAACGGGAGGTGTATGCTCACTCGGAGATGCATGGAGTTCAAAGGGAAAGATCGGCTCGCCATAGACTTCATTTGGCTGGAAGGCGATCTCTTCGTCCATCTCCAGGACGACTCCTTCCCCGGGAACAAAAGCCCTGAAACGGACGGTTTCCCCGGCGACATTGGCGTAGATAGTCATGAAGAACACCCAGCTGTCCAGGGCGTAGATCGGCGTCGCCACGCCGCGGCATTCCTCTCCTACAAAGGCACCCAGTAGATTGTCTTCCCCCGCCACGGCCGTTCCATCTACGATGAGGACCCCCGTCAGCGTGGCGGAAAACTCGAAGCTGGCCGGATTCACCTCCCAATCGGCCAGAACGGGTACCGCCTGGAAGAGCAGAACAGCGAGCAAGATGTCAAATATCTTCATGGAATAATCTCCCGCGATTTTTCCCGATAGCACAGAGATCAATCTCCACATGCCGAGACGCTGGCATATCGACCATCCACCAGATATCACAGGCAACTCGCGCCCCTCACACTGCCCGGCCCGGGGTCGATATCCAAGTTAATATGTTTGTATAGGGAAGAAAAGCAAAGAAAGTAACAGTCGTCAGGCAGGGGGATCCACGGATCGGATTCCCCTGCCTGACGGCTTCGAATTGGAGAGAGATCGCCGTCGGCTCTCTTCTCGGTTCTGCATTCAGCTCGCGGCTGCGCTCCGGATCAATCGTCGTCGTCCCTGAACTCTACCGCCGCCTCGATCTCCTACGCGGCTGGCAGCCCCGCGATCAACCAGATGCAAAACCACAGCGAATACGCGATCTCCAGCAGACCTACCCGCTTGAGCGAGGGCAGCTGATTCGACAGCCACACGAAGCCACCCAGAGCCCTGATCAACGCCGGCATAAATGCGATGGCTATCGGCAGGCCGCCAGCTTCCCCTTTTCCCATCCAGAAGATCAGCGCGATGCCCAGCGAGAGATGATAGACCACCAGTCCGCGCCCCGCCTGCCAGCGCTCTTTCAGTCCCAGATCCTCCTTGAACCGCATCCCCTCCACCCGCATTCTGACGTAGAACACGCTGCTGGTGAAAAAGAGGACGCAACTTCCCCACACCACCCAGGCCGGTTCCGCCAGTTCCCCGCGGGCGACGATGTGTGCCGCCGGTCCGGTCAGCGCAAAAACGCCTATGGCCGCGACCTCTCCAAACTGCGAGCGGTTCAGCCGCCAGTTGGCCGACCGACGCAGCCACGCCTGGCCGCCGAAAAGCAGCAGCGGAGGGATGCCCAGCCAGAGCAATTCCGTCAGGCCATAGCTCAGCAGCAGGTACCCACCGGCCAGTGCACAGATCCCGGCGTAAACGACCAACCAGAAACCCACTCCTCGCGGCACCCGTCGTCGCAGGAGCAGTCCGACGGCATTCTGCGCCATAAAGGCGCCGGTGATGGCCAGCACCAGCCACAGCGCAGGCCACAGAGATACCGGCCTAAAGGCGATCAGACCGATCACCAGCGGCGCGTAGAGCATCATCCAGGCCCCGTGTTCGTGTGGGATGGGCGGAACACCGATCCACCCATCTCTCCCGGTCTCCTGTTGCATCATTTTCTCTTCTGTCATCCCCGCGGATAGAAAGTCGCGATTTTCAAAAGATAAAAATAAAAAGATCTTTTTATCTTTGTTAAAAAAATCTCCAAAGTCTGCCAACATGTCAACTCATTTTCCCAAAATCCGAGGCTGCCAAAACCAAACTACCCATTGACAAAAAGACAATAAAGTACGAATATCAGGAAAGTAGGAAAATTGGCAAAATCATCAACCTGAGCCAATATCTTACTGAAAATAATAACCTTACAGCAGCACGAGGTAGCTGATGATCATTTCCCAGGCCTGCAAATACGGACTCCGCGCCATGGTGTATCTCGCCCAGCACAACGAAGAGCCGGTTCTGAGCCGCGATATCGCCAAGGAACTGCAAATTCCCGAGCATTTTCTCGCCAAAATCCTGCAGGATCTGTCCAAAAACAAGCTGCTGCTCTCCTTCAAAGGCCGCGGTGGCGGTTTTAAGCTGGCACGCCAACCCCAGTCCATCAAGCTCCTCGAGGTCGTCGAGGCGATCGACGGTCCCCAGTTCGGTCAGGGCTGTCTTCTCGGCCTGCCCGAATGCAAGGACGAAGCCCCCTGTCCCCTGCACTACCAGTGGTCGGATATCAAGGGCAGTATCCTCCACATGCTCGAGCAGACGAGTATCCAGCACGTGCTCGAGGAATCCATACCCGATCTGCTGAAATAACCCCTCTCTACAGACACCCTTCCCCTTTTTCCGCCTTTTTTCCCCTTTTTTTCCCCTTTCTCCTGGAATTTTCTTTGCATCTAGTGAAAAAAGTCACTATCTTATATCCCGATAAAAAGACTAAAAGATCATAAATTCCTTATTATCTCTACCCGGGAGAAAGCGACATGTCCTTCACGCACGCCACACTCTGGCCACTGGCCCTGATCCTCCTGCTCGGCCCAACAAATGACAGCTCGGCAGAGCTCCGCATCGGCGGCCAGGTTCGCCCCCGCCTGGAATTCCGCGATCCTGCGGCCGGCGGTCAGGACGATTCCTTCACTTCCATGCGCGTTCGCGCCCAGTTGCAAACCACTCTGGAACGCGACGTAAGTGTCTTCGTCCAGTGGCAGGACGTGCGCCTCTGGGGTGAGGAGACAAACACCCTCGGCGACTTCAGCGCCGACAGCTTTGATCTGCACCAGGGCTACGTCGACTTCGGCAACGTCGGCGGTCGCTCCCTCTCCATCCGTCTGGGTCGCCAGGAGATCAGCCTGGGCGGCCAGCGCCTGGTCGGCGCCGTCGGCTGGACCCAGCAGGGGCGCTCCTTCGACGGCGTGCGTGCCACCGCAACCCCCGGCGACAATAAAATCGACCTCCTGGCCATCCGCCTGGCCGACGCCACCGCAGCCGGCATCGCTGACAACGCCTACCTGGCCGGCCTCCAGGCCCAGTTGGCCGCCGCTCGCGATCTCCAGGTATACCTGCTCTACAACTCCGCCGGCGCGGCCACCGACCAGATCACCCTCGGCCTCCGTCAGGCGGGCAAGGCCGGAAAGATCGCCTATCGCGCCGAATTCGCCTATCAGACCGGAGAGCGCGGTGGCCAGGACGTCGCCGCTCACCTCATCGGCCTGAGAGCCGGCACCGCCCTGGGCAAAACCAACCTCACCCTGTGGTACGACCGCCTCTCCGGCGACGACGATCCTGCGGACGGCGAAACCAAAGTCTTCGACACCCTCTTCGCCACCAACCACAAATTCTACGGCTACGCCGACTACTTCCTCAATATTCCGGTCCACACCGCCGGCGGCGGTCTGCAGGATCTGGCCCTGAAGATCGCCCATCCGCTGCGCCCCGGCCTGTCTCTGAACGTCGACCTGCACAGCTTCCTGTTGACCGAACAGGGCGGCCTGGATTCGGCCCATCTCGGCGAGGAAATCGATCTGACCCTCAAGCACAAATACAGCAAAGAGACCACTTGCGTCGCCGGTCTTTCCTACGTCCTCGCCGACGACGCCTTTGGCGCCATTGGCCGCTTGAACGACGATGCCAAGTTCGCCTACGCGATGATCAACGTCGCCTTCTGAGTAGCCGCGCGCCCCAAAAGCCGACGATTTTTATAGGTTTTCGATAACAACTTTGACATATTTCTATATCTATTCCGTTGCCAGTCGACCGACCATTCGCCACCGGCCGACCGCTATTTCTGCAACAACGATGCAAGGGAGGGAGCATGCAGGAAGAAACCACAACCCGTGACTCGGAGGCGATGGATCGGCGCACCTGGTTGGCCAAAGTCCTGATGAGCGTGGGACTGTTGGCCAGCTATGGCACCCTGGCGGCTCAGGGACTGATGTTCCTGCTGCCCGAGCGCCTAAAACCGCGCACTCGCCGGCTTTTCGTCGGCCCGGTCGATCGGTTCCCCGCCGGCAGCGTCAGCACCATTCGCGACCCAGGCGGCGACGAAATCCTGATCAAACGCGCCACCGGAGGCGCCTTTCAGGCCTTTAGTTCCACCTGCCCACACCTGGGCTGCAAGGTAAAATGGCAGGCCGAGGAGGAGCAATTTCTCTGTCCCTGTCACCAGGGCTTCTTCAACGCCGACGGCGTGGCGATCTCCGGGCCACCCGCCGACGCTGGACAGAACCTGTTCCCCGCTCCCCTGATCGTCGACGAAGAGAGCGGCGTGGTCTACCTCGAAGTCAAAGATCCCGGGAGGAAGTCGACATGAGCGAACAAACCGCCGGGGGAAAAGGGATCGGCGAACAGCTGAAAACCCTCTTTCCCTTTGACTTTGATCTGCTGCGCCACGCCGGCGCTGAGCCAGTTCCCTATCATCTCAAAAAGTGGTGGTTTTGCCTGGGCGGCACCCCCATGTATCTCTTCATCGTCCAGATCATCACCGGCATCGCCCTGGCCTTCTACTACGTCCCCTCGCCGGATCAGGCCTACGCCAGCGTCGCCGCCATCACCAACGAGATCCGCTTCGGGTGGTATATCCGCTCGCTCCACAAGTGGTCGTCCAATCTGATGATCATAGCGGTCTTTCTCCACCTTTTGCGCGTCTACTTCACCGGTGCCTACCGCCATCCGCGCCAGCTCAACTGGTGCATCGGCATCGCTCTGCTGGGCACCACCATGGCCTTCGGCTTCACCGGCTATTCCCTGGTCTACGAACAGCTCAGCTACTGGGGCGCCACCGTCGCCGCCAACCTGGCCGAGGCGACCCCGTTGATCGGTCCGTATATCGCCCATTTCATGCGCGGCGGAACCGAGATTGGTGCCAATACCCTGACCCGCTTCTTCATCCTCCATATAGGCGTCCTGCCGACCGCGGTCTTCATCCTCCTCGGTCTGCACGTCACCCTGATCCGCCTGCACGGAGTCACCGAACTCCACTTTGAGGACGAAGAGGTAAAGGCTGAACATCGCCACTTTCGCTTCTTTCCCGAACACGTCACCACCGAGCTCATCATCGGCGTGCTGCTGATGTATCTGCTCACCATCCTGGCGCTGATCTTCCCCGCCGGGCTCGGTCAGCAAGCCGATCCCAGCCAGACTCCGGCGCACATCAAGCCGGAGTGGTATTTCTACTTCAACTTCCGCCTGCTCAAACTCACCTCGCTGCGCCTGAGTGTGGTCTTGACCATGGGCATCGGCGCCATCGCCTTCTTCTGGCCATTTATCGAAGGCTGGCTGAAGCGCCGCTTCCGCATGCCCGACGCCGTATCCGTGCTCATCGGCGTCCTCGCCTTTCTCTGCTTTCTGGCATTCACCGTTTGGGAAAGTCTCGCAGTCTAGGATCCATATGAAAACCGAACCCATGCAATCTACACATGGGCCTGCACAACGGAGGAAATGATGTCATTAACGGCAAAACGCTTCATCGTCGCAGTCCTGTCCTTCCTCTTCCTGGGCTCCCTGCTCGTAGTCGCTTTTCACGAGTCCAAGAAACACCGGGAAGAAGCGGAACCAGGACCCTATATCACCGCTGAAAACGAAAGCTGCGTCGACTGTCACCGTCGGGACAACCCCGCCCTGGTCATGCAGTGGGAAGATTCCCGACACGCCGTGGGCGGCATAGGCTGCATCGACTGCCACCGCGCTGAAGAAGGGGATATAGACGGCTGGAAACACGAAGGCACCTACGTCTCCGCCCTGGTCACCCCCAAGGACTGCGCCGTCTGCCACGCCACTGAATACGAGCAGTTCGCCGGCAGCCACCACGCCAAGGCGGGCGAAATCCTGGCCAGTCTGGACAATGTCCTGGCCGAAAAGGCGGCCGGCATGCCCAGCACCGGCAACATCGCCGACGCGGTCAACGGCTGCTGGCAGTGCCACGGCTCCATCATCAAGTTCAAGCGCGACGAGCAGGGCAACCTGCTGCGCGAGGGCAAAGAGGCCAAACCAGTCATCGATCCCGATTCCTGGCCCAACAGCGGCATGGGGCGGCTCAATCCGGACGGCTCCAAGGGCTCCTGTCACGCCTGCCACTCCCGCCACTCCTTCCAGGCCAAGCTCTCCCGCTCCCCCGAAAACTGCGGCAAGTGCCACATGGGTCCCGACCATCCGCAGATCGAGATCTACAACGAATCCAAGCACGGCATCGCCTTCTACGCCAACCGCGCCGAAATGGCCCTCGACAAAGTCGGCGACTGGGTCCTGGGCAGGGACTACTCGGCGGCACCTACCTGCGCCACCTGCCACATCAGTCCATACATGACCCCACAGGGTGTGTACAAGGCCAACAGCCACGACGTCGGCGAGCGCATCAGCTGGACTCTCCGTCCCGTGGTCAGCACCAAGCTCAACATGGTCGTCTACACCGACGGCTTTAAGGAAGATTATCCCGAAAGTCGCGATCTTCCCGCTCCTGGCGACACCGTGGATACCGAGGAGAAGGTCGTCGAAAACGAGCAGTTGGTGGCCAAAACCGTACAGCGCACCGTCGACCATATCGTCACCTGGCAGGAGCGCCGCGACAACATGAAGGGCGCCTGTCTCAACTGCCACAACGACACCTATGTCGACAACTTCTACAAGCAGTTCGACGACCTGGTCGTCCTCTACAACGAGAAATTCGCCAAGCCGGCCAAACAGTTTATGACCGAGCTCAAGGCGGACGGCGTGCTCAAAGCAGATGCTCCCTTCGAGCACCACGTGCAGTGGGTCTTCTGGGAGCTGTGGCATCACGAGGGCCGCAGAGCGCGCCACGGTGCCAGCATGATGGGGCCGGACTACACTCACTGGCACGGCATGTACGAGGTATCCAAGCACTACTACACCGAGTTCCTGCCGGCGGTGATCGAGGCGGCCGCGACCAAAAGCCACGCCCTTGAAGAAAAATACCGCATCAAGGTGGAAACCCTGCTCGCCGAGGAGGACCACTCCTGGTTGAAGGGGTTGAGTCCCGAAGAAGCCGAAGCGATGCGTCGAGAATACCAAAAGCGCTATAACCAGTAAGGGAGGATTGCCGTGAACACCACTGTCACCCCCCTGCAAAACGCTCTCGACTCTCTTGAGAGAGTAGCTGGTGACCTGGAAGCGGCCGGCGGCGATCAGCCGCTGGTCCTGAAGGGGATACTCACCTGGAGTTGGCATGCGGTGGGCCTGCTGGCCTACCTGCGCCTGCAGCCACAGCGCCATCTTTTTGATGCCTGGCTGCAGGATTATCTCAACGAAGGAGAGCCACAGCTCCAGATCGACCGCGACGCCCGCTGGGAAGAGCGGGAGCGGCTCAGCTATCTGGAACTGCTCGACCTGCTCAGCGAGGAGCAACTGCCGATTCTTAAACCGGAGTTCTATCAAGGCTGGCAGGATCGCACCTCCCGCTGCCACGGCCTGCGACGGCAGATGGTCGAGATCGTCGGCGGCGGTATTGGCGACGACCAGCGCCAGCAACTCCTGCTGTTGTTAGCCGCCTACCACCGCCTGATCCGTCTGCCCGCCAGCGTCGAATTGGAGGCCGAACAGGTCTGCCAGGCCTTTCCCGCGCTGCTGGAACTGGTCGACCTCCTCCTGGACGCAGACGCGCCTGGAACGGATGCCCTGCAGACGGCGCTCGATCGCTGCAGAAAGGCTCTGGAACAGAGCTGAAAACAGCCGCATAGCCGCGCCGTAACGGGCGTGGATGATCGCCGATCGGGGGGACTGCCAACTTGCACAGTCCCCCCGATCGCTTTCCATTACTGTGACTCTTTTGTCCCACTCGGGACGCCACAGACCCTCCGCAATGCCCTCCATCCGCCCGTACTGCCACCATACTGCCCCTTTTTTCGCTGGCACATCCGTTGCTTGATAAAAAATGGATTTTGGGAGACTCAATTCCTGAGCATTGAACCGCTACCACCAGATACCGTTCCGCATCTACCGAGTGCGGAGATGATCCGGCCCTTTGGCCACTGACAAAGAGTCGGCCACTCCTGCCCCTCCGGAGAAAATCGCCATGCAAAGCACCGAGTTCATCAAAGGCATCATACCCGCAGTAATCACCCCGATGACCGAGGAAGAGGAACTGGACGAAGCCGGACTCGAAAAACTCCTCGATCATCTGATCAAATCCGGCGTCGATGGCGTCTTCACCGTGGGCACAGCCGGCGAATTCTGGGCCCTCACCGTCGAGGAAAAGAAGCGCGTATTCGAGCTGACCGTAACCTGTGCCAAAGGGCACGTTCCAGCCTATGTGGGCACCTGCGCCAACACCACCCGCGAGGCGGTGCAGCTGGCCGAAATCGCCCAGGAGGCGGGCGTCGACTGCATCTCGGTGCTCACTCCGAGCTTCATCACCCCCGACCGCGATCAGATGTTCGCCCACTATCAGACGATCGCCGGCGCCGTCGATCTGCCTATCCTGCTCTACGGCAATCCGGACCGCACCAACAATCCCCTCCCCGTCGACCTGGTCGTGCGCCTGGCCGAGGAGGTGGAAAACATCATCGGCATCAAGGACAGCTCCGGCGACATGGGCAACACCGCCGAATATTTGCGCAATACGCCCGACGACTTCCGCGTGCTCATGGGTCGCGACACCCTCATCTACGGCGCCCTGACACACGGTGCCAGCGGCGCCATTGCCGCCAGCGCCAACCTCGCCCCGGAGCTGAGCGTGGAGATCTACCAGAACTTTATCCAGGGCAATCTCGACGAGTCCCTGGCCGCGCAGCGCCGCCTGGCCCCCCTGCGCCTGGTCTTCCCGCTGGGCACCTTTCCGGCCATGCTCAAGACCGGCGCCGAATTGATGGGGCTGCCGGCCGGGCCGCCGCGCGCCCCGGTGGGCCGTCTGACCGACGCAGAGCGCCAGAAGCTGCGCGACGTCCTGGTGCAGATGGGCAAGCTCGAAGCGGAAACCAGGGAAACCCCGGCATAGGTTTGAACAGATCGCAAGCGGAGGGGCAGAGGCCGGCGTGAGACTCCACGAATTCGAAGCAAAACAGCTGTTCGCAAGACAGGGCATCGTCGTGCCCAGGGGAACCGTAACCGCTCTCCCCGAAGAAGCCAGCGACATCGCTGCAGCTATGGACGCGGTGACCGTCATCAAGGCCCAGGTGCTGGCCGGAGGACGCGGCAAGGCCGGTGGCATCCGCACCGCTGCGACCGCTGCCGACGCCGAACGCTGCACCGCGGAGATTATGGCGTCGTCCATCCGGGGGCTCATCCCCGAAAGCGTGCTGATCGAAGAGCAACTCGACATCGCCCGCGAACTCTACCTGGGCATAACCATCGACAGCGCGGCCGGCTGTCCCGCCGTCGTCGTCAGCGGCAGGGGTGGCGTCGACATCGAGACCGTGGCCGCCGAGGATCCCAAAGCCATCGCCTCGGGCCACGTCGATCCGCTGAACTCCCTGTCCCTCGACCAGGCGTGCGAACTGGTAGCTGCAATCGGCATCGAAGAGGAGCAGATCTCTCCAGTCGCCGATGTCCTCTGCCGCCTCTACAAACTCTTCACTTCCTGCGACGCCCTGATCGCCGAGATCAATCCCCTGGCTGTGCTCACCGACGGCAGCCTGGTCGCCGCCGACGCCGTGGTCGAAATCGACGACGCCGCACTCTTCAAACATCCCGAGTGGAATCCTCTGGAACGCATCGCCGATCCCCGGTCCCGCCAGGCCAAACAGCAGGGCATGACCTTTGTGGAACTGCCCGAGGGCGATATCGGCCTGATCTGCAGCGGCGCCGGTCTGGGTATGGCGACCGTTGACCTAATTGCCGACCGCGCCGGAGAAGAGGGAGGACGCCCCGCCAATTTCCTGGAGACCGGCGGTGGCATCACCCGCGAACTGATGGCCTCAGCCATGCGCCTGGTCCTCTCTCAACCCGGTCTCAAGGCGGTGCTGATCAACGTCTACGGCGGCATCAACCCGATTCACGAAGGGGCGAAAGGGGTGGCCGAAGTCCTGGCCGAAGAACCGAGCGTGCCGGTCGTCGCCAAGGCCCTGGGCAACCACGAGGAGGAGACCTGGGAAATCCTGCGCCAGGCGGGAGTCGAGGTCGTCACCGACATGGCGACCGAGCGGGTCGTCGAAGCGCTGTTTCACCGCCTGTCAGAGGAGGGGAAATAGATGGCCATCCTGGTCGACGCCGACAGCCGCATCTGCGTCCAGGGCATCACCGGACGCATCGGGCAGGTGCAGGCCCGCTACATGCAACAGGCCGGCACCCGCATCGTCTCCGGGGTGACCCCCGGCAAGGGAGGCCAGGAGATCGAAGACGTGCCGGTCTACGACAGCGTCGGCCAGGCGCAGGCCGAGAATCCGGCCGACGTCTCCGTTCTCTTCGTCCCCCCCCCCGCCGCCGAAGGGGCCGCTACCGAAGCGATTGAAGCCGGCATCCAGCTCGTGGTGCTGATCACTGAAGGAGTCCCGGTCCACGCCACCATGCGCCTCCGGGCCCGGGCCCGGGCGGCCGGAGCCCGCCTGTTGGGACCGACCACCCCCGGCATCATCGCTCCGGAGCGCACCAAGATCGGCATCATGCCCGCCCAGCTGTTCTCCCGGGGATCGGTCGGCGTGATCTCGCGCAGCGGCACCCTCAGCTACGAAATGGGCGGCCTGCTGTCGGACGCCGGCATCGGCCAGTCCGCCGTCGTCGGCATGGGCGCCGACCCGGTCGTCGGCACAGACATCACCGAACTGCTCGACCTTTTCGCCGCCGACCCCGAGACTCGGGTCATCGTCCTCATCGGCGAGGTGGGCGGCAGCCAGGAAGAACGGGCGGCGCGCCACATCGCTACGGCAATCGACAAACCGGTCGTCGCCTACATCGCCGGTCGCTCCGTCCCCTCCGGAGTGCGTATGGGACACGCCGGAGCCATCGTTCAGGGAAGTTCGGGCAGCGCCGAAGAGAAGATCCAGGCGTTTGCCGACGCCGGAGTGCGCACCGCCGCGCATCCGGCCGAAGTCGTCGATCTGGTGCGCCACTGTCTCACGTAGCAAAAAGGGGAAGCATGGCCAAAAACAAAGGTATCTATCGCGTCCATATCGATCCGCAGCTCTGTAAGGGGACGGAGGGCTGTGGCATCTGTGTCGATCTGTGTCGGGCCAAAGTCCTGGCCCCCGCCCCCACGCTGTCCGCCCGGGGCGTGCACCCGGCCGAAATCGTCGAGTTGAAAGAGTGCACCGGCTGCGACCTGTGCATGCTCTACTGCCCTGATCTGGCCATAGCGGTCGAACATATAGAGAGTTCCCACCATGCCTGAAACTGCTGCGGTTATCCCGGGACGTTTCTTCATGCAGGGGAACGAGGCCTGCGCCGAGGGCGCACTGGCGGCCGGTTGTCGCTTTTTCGCCGGGTATCCGATCACCCCGGCGACCGAAATCGCCGAACGCATGGCCCAGCGCCTCCCCGACGTGGAGGGTGTTTTCATCCAGATGGAAGACGAGATCAGCTCCATGGCCGCGATAATCGGTGCCGCCTGGACCGGAGCCCTCTCCATGACCGCTACCTCCGGACCGGGTATCAGCCTGATGCTCGAAAACATCGGCTACGCCGTCGGCACCGAAACCCCCTGCGTGGTCGTCGACGTACAGCGCGGCGGGCCGACCACCGGCATTCCCGCCGTCCCCTCTCAGGGAGATATGGTGCAGGTCCGGCGCGGCTCCCACGGCGACTACGAGGCGATAGCCTTCGCCCCCTGTTCGGCCCAGGAGATGTTCGACCTGACTGTGCTCGCCTTCAACACCGCCGAGCGCTTGCGAACCCCGGTCTTCATCATGGCCGACGCGGCGATCGGCCACATGCGCGAACCGGTCGTCATCCCTCCCGAAACTGAGATCCCCCGAGTGCATCGAACCCTGCCCGAGACCGGAGGCGATCCCTTCGCCATCCAGGGGTTCCTCAGCGAGGACGTCGCCCCGATGCCGATTTTCGGCAACGGCTTCAAGAGCCACGTCACCGGCTCCTGTCACGACGGCTACGGCATGCGCAATGTGGTCGACGCCACCGCCCTCGACCACTTCGTCCGCACCCTGACCAACAAAATAACCAAGCACCGGGACAGCCTGATGCATATGGAATCGGAATCCACCGACGATGCCGAAGTGCTGCTTTTAGGCTACGGTCTGGTCGGCCGTGCCGCCCTGGCCATCAGCCGCCAGGCGCGCAGCGAAGGATTGCCCGTCGGCTGCGTGCGCCCGATTACGGTCTGGCCCTTCGCCGATGCGGAAATTCGCGCGCTGTGCGGCAAGGCGCGCCGCGTTCTCGTCATGGAAAACAATCTGGGACAGATGCTCCCCTACGTGCAGGCCGCGCTGGCCGGCATCACCACCGCCGAGCCGCTCCCCCCCCGCATCCTGGGATCCCTGCACCACCCAGACCACGTGCTGGAAGCAATCCGGGAGGTGTTGTCATGAGCACTGCTGTTCACCCGATGGCCAAATACCTGCGTCCTGGCAAGGAGTTGACCACCGCCTGTCCGGGGTGCGGCGACGGCCAGATCGCCCACAGCATCCTGCGCGCCATCGACCAGCTTGAACTCGACATCGACGATTTCGTCTTCGTCTGCGGCATCGGCTGCGCCGGCTGGATCCCCAGCCCGTATTTCGCCGCCGATACCCTGCATACCACCCACGGTCGCCCCATCGCCTTCGCCACTGGCGTCGTGCTGGCTGCCCCCGACCGTCGCGTCATGGTCGTCAGCGGCGACGGCGATCTGACAGCCATCGGCGGTAACCATCTGATCCACGCCGCTCGCCGCAACCTCGATATGACCGTTATCTGTGTCAACAACCGCATCTACGGCATGACCGGGGGCCAGGTAGCCCCCACCACTCCGCAGGGCGTGCGCACCGTCACCACCCCGAACGGCAACCCGGAGGGCAGTTTCGATCTGTGCAAGCTGGCCGAAGCGGCCGGCGCCACCTACGTCGCCCGCTGGACGACCGCTCACCTGCGCCAGATTACGCGCGCCGTGATCCAGGCGATGCAGCACCAGGGGTTTTCCTTTATCGAAATCCTCAGCCAGTGCCCCGTTCAATACGGCAAGCTTAGTCGCGAGGGGGGGGCGGTCGCGACCCTGGACCACTTCCGCGACAACTCCGTCACCCTGCGCCGGGCCGAAAATCTCACTCCCGAAGAGTTGGAGGGACGCTGGCTGGTCGGCGAACTTGTCGCCCCGACAAGCGAACTTGTCAGCCCCCCGACGAGCGAGGTAGCCGATGCTTCGACCGACGATGGAGGAGAGAGCTGATGGCCGCGACGAAACAAACCGCAGAGGTGCGAATCGCCGGTTTCGGCGGCCAGGGCGTGGTCCTGGCCGGGGTACTGCTGGGCAGGGCCGCTCTCGAAGACGGCCTGTACGCCGTCCAGAATCAATCCTACGGAGCCGAGGCCCGAGGGGGGGCGGCCCGCTCGGAAGTTATCATCTCCCCCGAGCCGATCGTCTACCCCGAAGTGACCGCTCCCCGCATCATGACCGCCATGTCTCAGGCCGCCCTCGACCGCTATCTTCCGGATCTCTGTACCGACGGTGAGTTGATCGTCGACTCCGAACTGGTCTCCACTTTGCCGTCCGCAGACAAATACCACATCCGACGCGGCCCTTTCACCGGCATTGCCGGCAACGAGCTGAACCGAGCAATCGTCGCCAACATGGTGATGCTCGGTTTCCTCGCTGCCGCCACCGGCGTGGTCACCAGGGAAAGCCTGCGCCAGATCGTCTCCCAAGGCGTGCCGCCCGGAACCGAAGAACTCAATCTGAAAGCCCTAAAACGGGGCATGGAACTGGCCGACGACGCCTGATCAATACGGCTTAAACGATCTCGTCTACCGCATCGGGTATACAGATCCTCGTCCTAAGGGCGATATCTTGTGGGTCTGTGAGATCGCGTCCACTTTTTACGAGATCGTCAAATCACCACCTTTGATCATTCAGTCATCACACACATATCCAGGAGGAGCAAAAAATGTCCGAAGTAAAAAAATACCGCACCATTCTCATGTTTGGCGCACCCGGATCCGGTAAAGGCACTCAGGGCAAGGTATTGGGCGCTCTGCCCGGCTACTTCCACCTTTCCTGCGGCGACGTCTTCCGGTCCCTCAACCCCAAGAGCGAGCTGGGGCAGGTCTTCCTGCAGTTCTCCTCTCAGGGCAAGCTGGTTCCCGACAATTTCACTATCCAGCTCTGGCACGACCACATCGTGCGCCAGGTCAACGGCCACAATTTCACCCCGGACGAAGAGATCCTGATCCTCGACGGCATCCCGCGCAACGCCCCCCAGGCCAAGCTGATGGAGGAATACATCGACGTCGCCAAACTGATCTACCTGGAGGCCAAAAATGAGGAGCAGATGGTCGCCCGCCTGCACCGCCGGGCGCTGCACGAGAATCGCCTGGACGACGCCAACGAGGACGTGATCCGCCAGCGCTTCCACGAATACGACGCCGAGAGCAAACCGATCCTCGATTTCTATTCGAAAGATCGGATCTACAGTGTCGATGCCGGCCAGACTCCCATCGAAGTCATGCGCGATGTCCTCAACGGCCTGATCGGAGCGATCTGATATATTGGGGGAATTTTTTGCGATTAACTAAATAGCCGTCGCAGTCTGGAGCCCGAAGCTATATTCCAGACTGCGACGGCATTGTTTATTGAGGAACGGCCTGGACGATCTACTGGCCGGTTCCCTCCTCGAACTGCTCAGCCCGCTTCGTCGAGACGTTTTTCCAACTCGGCCAGTTCGTCCTTAAGACCCTGCGGCAGGCGATCTCCGAAGCTATCGTAGTAATCTTTGATACTGTCGAGTTCGCTTTTCCATCCCTCGACATCTACGGTGAGAAGTTCGTTCATATCTCCACTGGAGACATCCAGGCCTGAAGTATCGATTCCATCCGCTTTGGGCATATTGCCGATAGCCGTCTTCACCGCTTCTACATCCCCTTCGATCCGCTCGAACACCCACTTGAGCACGCGGCTGTTTTCGCCGTATCCGGGCCACAGCCAGCGGCCGTCGTCCCCTTTGCGGAACCAGTTGACAAAGAAGATCTTCGGAAGTTTGTCGGCATCCGCCTGGGCGCCGATTTTCAGCCAGTGGGCGAGGTAGTCGCCCATGTGATATCCGCAGAAAGGCAGCATGGCCATCGGATCGCGGCGGATCGTACCCGCCTTGAGATCGAGAGCGGCAGCGGTCACTTCCGAGCCGGCGATGGAACCGAGAAACACGCCGTGGTTCCAGTTGAATGCTTCGTGCACGAGTGGAACCGTGCTCGGACGACGTCCGCCGAACAGGATCGCATCGATCGGCACTCCGTTGGGATCTTCCCATTCCGGTGCGATGGCGGGGCAGGCTGCCGCCGGAGCGGTAAAACGGGAGTTCGGATGGGCAGCCGGCTTCTCGGCGGTGGCGGCATCCCATTCCTTCCCGGTCCAGTCGATCAATTTGCCGGGCGCGTCCCAGCCGATCTCTTCCCACCATACATCATTGTCTTCGGTGAGAGCGACGTTGGTGAAGATCGAATCCCTCTCAATCGAGCGCATCGCATTCGGATTGCTGCCGTCGGAGGTCCCCGGCGCAACGCCGAAGAATCCGGCTTCCGGGTTGATGGCGTACAGGCGACCATCTGCGCCGAATTTCATCCATGCGATATCGTCGCCGACTGTTTCGACCTTCCACCCGGGGATAGTCGGAATGAGCATCGCCAGGTTTGTTTTGCCGCAGGCGCTCGGGAAGGCGGCCGCAACGTATTTCTTTTTCCCCTCGGGACTGGTGAGGCTCAAGATGAGCATGTGCTCGGCCAGCCAGCCCTCGTCGCGGGCGGCGACCGACGCGATGCGCAGCGCCAGGCACTTTTTGCCCAAAAGCGCGTTTCCGCCGTAACCCGATCCATAAGACCAGATCGCCCGTTCTTCCGGAAAATGCGAAATGTATTTCTCTTCGATCGGAGCACATGGCCACTGTCCGCCATCGTCTTCCCCTTCGGCTAGCGGCTTGCCTATCGAATGGAGACACGGAATGAACTCCCCGTCTTCGCCCAAAACTTCCAGAACCTCGGCGCCGACACGGGTCATGATATGCATGTTGCACACCACATAAGGTGAATCGGTAATCTCGATGCCGATTTTTGCGATAGGCGAGCCGATCGGACCCATGCTGAAGGGAATGACGTACAGGGTGCGTCCAGCCATACAGCCGTCGTAGAGCCCCCTCATCGTTTCTTTCAACTCATCCGGATCGATCCAGTTGTTCGTCGGACCGGCCTGATCTTCGCTCTTTGATGCGATATAAGTATTTGACTCGACGCGAGCCACATCGGAAGGATCTGAGCGAAACAAGAAGCTGTTGGGACGTTTTTCGGGATTCAGAGGAGTTGCTATTCCGGCATCGACCATGATCTTTATCATGCGGTCGTACTCCTCTTTGGTACCGTCGCACCAATAGACATCTGTCGGTTTGGTAAGGGTTGCAACTTCGTCAACCCAGTTTTTCAATTTTGTGTTAGTAGTCATTTCCGGTCCTTTCGAAAGGTGAATCGACACCGCTTGCGGGAATTCTTAGCCAGAGGTCTCCAAAGGGGTTGAATTCACCTTTGGACAAGGGCAGATCTGATACCCAGCCCCGTCGCTTTTGCTGCCGCTCCTCCCACCCACCGGGCATAGACGCAAAACGTTTGAAATGTATAGTTTTTTTCGATTCAGGCAAGTCTATTCTCCACATAAAGAACGAAAAAGAGGAGACTGTACGCGTCGGCAACGCCCCTCCCTTCAGGTCAGCAGCGCGTTCCGGACCACCCTCATCAGCGCCGAGGCCGCCGCCGTCTGTGTCAATTGTTCCGCATCGCCCAGCGCCTCTTCCAACTCCTCGTCGAACGGCAGCGATCCCAAAAAAAGCAGTCCGTTCTGTAGCGCCAGCTCTTCGACCCCCTTCCCCTCTCGTCGCCGCATGTTCTCCAAGACACCGACGATCGGCACACCCACTTGACCGAGAAGATCCAGACTCCGCTTCACCGTCTCCAGCACCACGCGCGACGCCGTTGACACTACCAGAAATTCCGCCCTCCGGAGCAGCCGCAGCGCATCCAGCAGCGCATCTCCCAAGCCAGGGGGCATGTCGATCACCAGGAAGTCGAGTTCCCCCCACTGCACGATGGCGAGCAGCTCGATCAGGGCGTTGGAGACATCCGTCCCCCGCAACGGCGCCGGCCGCTCGCCGGTGAAATAGGTGATCGACATAAAGCGGATGCCGCTGGCTAGCGGCGGCACCAGACCGAACTCCTCCTCGGGAAAAGGACTGTCTATCCCCAGGATGAGATGGTCGCAGGGACCGGTCAAATCCAGATCCAGCAGACCCACCTTCTGCCCGGAGCGCGCCAGATTCAGCGCCAAACAGGAGGAGACCATGCTCTTGCCAATCCCCCCTTTGCCGCCGGTGACGGCGATGATGCGTCCCACCTTCTCCAGACGCCTGTCGATGACGCTCAGCCGCGGATCCCCTTTCATTCACTCCCCTCCACCGTTTCGATCCACACGCCGCGTCCTTTAGTCACCTCGAAATCCGGGCTCTCGCAGACCGGACAGCGCAGATAGGTGTGAGCCAGTTCCGGGATGAAGTGGATCGCCTCCGATTCCTCCTCGGCCAGTTCCCCTCCCGCCTCCGCAAAGCCGAACTCACCCCCGCAGGACCGGCAGCGGAACCGCGCCGGTTCGATGCGCAGATCGACATCGACGTCGACCAGTTGCGGATGTTCCTCCGGCATGATCTCGGTGATCGCCTGGGCGAACAGCTCCTTCTCGATCTGCTGCAGTTCGCCGATGGCCACCCCGATCCGACTGATCCGCTTCAACCCCTCTTTCTCGGCGACGTCGAGCGCGGTCGAAATAACTCCTTCGGCGAGGGCGAATTCGTGCATTTGAGACTCCCTGTATGCAAACAATGGCCATAGTAAAAGGGACACTCATGTCGATGAGCGTCCCCATACCACCAAACCGGTAAATCCTGCGAAACTTGCCTCTTATGCTTTAGAAGGAGGAGGTTTCAAGAAAAAGGTGGAAATCGCGGCCAGAACCAGCAGTATCGAAGCTCCGTAGTAGGCGACGTTGAAACTCTGGGTGGCATCGTAGAGCTTACCGGCCAACATGGCCAGCATGAACCCTCCGGCGCCCCATGCCGTAAAAACCAGCCCGTAGTTGATGCCGAAATTCTTCAGTCCGTAGAAATCCTTGGTGATGGAGGGGAAGAGCGCCAGATTGGCCCCGTAGTTGGCACCGACCAGCGCGGAGATGAGCGCCAGGACCGGAATGCTTGCCAGAGCCGATCCCGCGACGACCTGAGACAGCCCCAGGATCAACATCGCCTGAAAGACAAAGCAAATAAAGCACGTCGCCTTGCGGCCGATCTTGTCCGAGACGATACCGGCCAGGATCCGTCCCCCACCGTTCCCCACGGCGAGGACCGCCACCAGGACAAAGCCCAGAGAGATACCGGCCTGAAGCGATGCTATCTTGGCGAGCTTGGAGATAACCATCAGCCCGGCCCCGGCGCCGCAGGCGTACATAAACCAGACCAGATAGAACTGATATGTGGAGAGCATCTCGCCCGGGCTGTAATTGTTCTGGGGAGGCTCTTTGAAGTTCTCTGCAGGACCCGTTTTGTTCAAAAACTGCTGAACCCTGTGCGGCGCCTTCAATAACTGGGCCAGAGTGACCACTACGATCAGGAACAGAATACCCAGGACCATGAAAGTCCGCTGCATGCCGTATTCCGAATTCAGCCACTTGGCCAGCGGCGCGGCGTACACCGAAGCCAGACCGAAGCCGGAGACCACGATACCCGCGATCATACCGGTCTTGGCCGGCGGGAACCATTTGACCGCCGGTGGTGTGGCCGAAGCATAGCCAAACCCCAGGCCGGCACCGGCCAGCACGCCAAAACCTATAATGTAACCAAGGGGAGATGTGGTGAAACTGGCCAGAACCATACCCGCACCTACCAGTATTCCACCGATCGTCGCCACCAGACGGGGGCCCATCTTGTCCTGCATCCGCCCGGCGGGTACCATGATCAGGGAGAAGATCAGACAGGCGATGGCGTACGGCCAGGACTTGTCCGCTTCGCTCCAGCCCCAATCTGCGGGAATGCCTTTGCTGATGACGCTCCAGGTGTAGAGAATCCCCAGTGCGAGATTGATGCCCGTCCCGGCCAGGGTAACGGTCCAACCGGGATTTCTACCGTTCGGCTTCTTTTGGCTCTGCTCTTGGCTCATGGTGCTACTATTCCTTCCGCCCGCGATAAAGGCTAGCTAAGTTTGATCGTTGAAAGCTGGAGTGCAAGGGTCGTGCCGATCCAGAGAAGATCACTTCTTCAGAAGAGCTTCTATTTTGCCTTTGAGCACCTCGAAATCGACCGGTTTTTCGAGGAACTCCGAAACCGGAAGCCACTCATCGTCGATATCATCGGCGCTGAAGCCAAACGGAAAGGATTGGTTGACCGCCGTCATCATAACGATGGGCAAACTCTTGAAACGGTTATCCCCCCTGACCTTTCGGGCAAATTCGAACCCCTCTGAATCGTTCCCTGGAAACATCACGTCGAGCACCATGAGATCCGGAATGCGCTCCTCCAATTTCTCCCAACCAACCTCGGTCTTCATCGCCACGTCCACTTCGTACCCACTGTTCTTCAGCACGACTTCGAGGGCTGCGGAAATATCGGCATCGTCATCGACAACCAAGATATACGCCACCTGCGTCCTCCTTTGAGTTGATGCTTCTCTGTGCAAAAATCAATTGCGTTGTGACTATTGAATTGGGTTTCTCGATTCCTTTCAGAAGCTCCCCAGCACCGAAAACTGCAGACGCAGACTGGTCGGTTTGCTCTCCATACCAGCCGGCGCGTGGGGAAATTCCGTGGTCCAGTGAGATAGTTCAATCCCGGTTTTGACGCCGGAGCCCAGATGGTACTGGGCATTACCAAAGATAACCAAATTGCTGGATCGAGCACCCTCACCCGCCAGATCGTCCTCGTCCACGCTGTCCAGCGATCCGCCCAGAGAGAGGGCGAGGAGGTCGGAGGCTTTGTACTGAACGTTGGCCCAACCACCCGAACTCGCAAGCCCGTCCGCGCTATCGGCGTTGAGGATGGACCCGAAGTAGGTAGCCATATTCGAACCGGTGTAGAACTCGCCCAACACCGTCAGCTTGGGATTGACCACCACCTTTATCTCTCCGTTGGCCGACCAGGAATTGTAATCCTCCTCTGCCGCTCCGGGGGAATCCATGATGCCGTAATGCCCGGATCCGCCGACGGTGATCTTCATGTCACCCGATTGCAGACTGTATGCCACGCGGCCCTGCGCGATCGGCGTGCCCGCATTCCCATCGACGATGCCGTCGCCGTTCAGATCGGGGCTGATGTTGCGCGCCAGAGCCAATCCCCAGTACAGCCCACCCGACTGCTGGTAGATCCGCAGTTGGGGCCGCCGGTAGCCGATATTGCCCACTCCCCAGCAGACCGTGTAGTTGACCGTCGCTGGAACCAGCGGCGAGATCAGATCGGAGTCCTGTCCCGCCCGCAGCGAAACCGCTCCCAGCGGCAGATCGACATACGCCTTGCGCAGCTGGAGAAAATTTTTGTTCTCGGCGCTGGGTCCTCCGTAAAAGTCGAACTCCAGCTTCCCCTTCATCTCCTCGCGCGCGACGTCGAAGCCGATGCGGGTCTGCCGGGCGGTTATACTGGTGATGGCCGTGGCATCGTCCACCGGATAGTTCCGGGTCCACATGGCGAAATTGCCGTGACTGGATCGGGCGCTGTCGTAAGCCATATCCAGTTTGAAAAATCCGTACCAGTCGATTGCCGTTCCTTCGGCGGCCCGGCCAGACGCCGGCAAGACCAGCATACAGGCCATGAGAAATGCGACGACAATACGACCCTTCTCGGTGCTGAGCATATCCCTCTCCCCCAAATTTCACGAAAATCGCATATAAATGCATTTTGCTTTATCAATCAAATTCTGTGCCATGGTCCCGATTTCCCTCTATCCTCCCCTTTTTCGGACGCTGGGAAGCAACGGTTTCGGAAATCAAGTATGGAGGAGAAAGCCGCTCATTCTTAATCTCTTACGAACATTGAAGTTGTATTTGTTAAATTTTTAACGAATTTTTAAGTACCCATATTTAAAGAACTTGCGATGAGAAAAGAAAAACGAGCGAGGGGGTGGAATCCAATATCGTATGAGGCGTCCGTGTCGCCAGAAACGGGACAAAGATGTCCCATTATAGGAAAAATGTCCCACAACAAAAAAAGGGGGAATTGACCCGGGGAAGATGGGAGGAATGGTGAATCTTCAGTTCAGGCGCTCTGAATTACCCGACACTTGGGAATCCATCTACTTGAGGACGAGATCCATCGAAAACCGACCCTTCTCGTCTTCAAAAAACAGCCATAGGAGCTATTCGAGATTGGCATGCCGCTGCCGGTAGGCAGCCAGATCGAGCTCGAGCTGTCCGGCCAGAACATTGAAGACCGCGTCGAGACAGAGAGAGGCTGCGTGCTCGAAGACGGCCGCCCGGACGACGATATTCTCGGCTGTGACCGGCACGACGATCACCTGGTTCGCCTCTTTGGCCAGGGGGGACTCCGGCTCGGTGGTGATGACCGTTACCTGGGCTCCCAGTTCGCGGGCCCGATGGGCGAGATAGCGGGTGTAGCCGGTCCGACCGGTGCAGCTGATCGCCACCAGCAGATCCCCTTCATCCGCCGCCGGAGTAATCGTCTCGCCGGGAATATGGGCTGTCAACCCCGAGTGCATCAGTCGCATGCCGAAACTCCGGGCGACCAGCCCGCTTCTCCCGGCTCCGGTGACGAACGTCCGCCCGACGCGCGGCAAAAGATGGCTGAGTTCGACGAAGCTCGCCCAATCGACCTCGGCCATCACCTCGCTGATCTGCCGCACCAGATCTTCCCCTGCGGCTTTCAGATCATCTCTATCCGACATCGCCGCCGCTCCCTTTCTTTTCCCAGCGCAGCAGGTTGACGACCTGGGCCAGAGTGCTGTTCCCCTCGCGGATCTCCTGACGAATCCGGTTTTCGGCCTCCAGCACGTCTGTCGCCCTGTTGGCCATTTCGACCGCTCGCGCCCGGGGGATGACCATCACCCCGTCGTCGTCCGCCAGAATCCAGTCACCGGCGCAGACCCTCTGCCCGGAAATGACGATCGGCTGATTGATCTCGCCCAGGCCGTTCGGATCTCCCGCGTGGCTGGTCACCATCCTGCTCCAGACCTGGAAGCCCAGCTTGCGAATGGTCGCCGTATCGCGGACGGCGCCATCGACGACCAGTCCGGCCAGCTCCTTGTTCCTGGCGCTTTCGGTCGCCAGTTCTCCCCAGATTGCGGGCGGACGACCGCCGGCGTCGATGACGATGACGTCCCCCGGCTGGGCCACGTCGATCGCCTCCACCGGCTTGGCCCAGTCACCGGGAACGGTGCGCACGGTAACCGCCGGTCCGCAGGCGAACGAGCCGGTGGTTAGCGACCGGATCCCCTCCAGGCAGGGCTGGCGATGTGCTCCATCGGAGAGGTTACACGTGCGCACCCGGGAGAGCGCGTCGCGCAGTCCCTCCGCACCGGTCCGCTTGAACAGCTCGCTGGCGACGACCTGACCGCTGTCGATCGCCCGGCGTATATCGGCGGCCGCCTGGCGGGGATCGACCGCCTTGGTGATCGCCCCACCGACGATGACGACGTCCGCACCGGCGGTGGCCGCAGCGGCGGCGGTCTCGCTGTTCAAACCGCCGGCCACTGCCAGCGTCAAACTGGTCTTCTCCCGCAGCTGGCGCAGTTCGTCCAGCGGATCTTCCCCGAGCATCTGGGCGTCGATCGGGCAATGCACATCAAGCCACGCCACGCCCAGTTCCTCCGCCTTCCGGGCCAGGGAAAAATGATCGGCTATGCCGAGAAGATCCACCGCCACATCGATGCCGTATTGACGCCCGCTCTCCACGCACTCGCGGATCGTGCTCTCGGTGGCAGCTCCGCAAACCGTCATCACATCCGCTCCGGCTTTGGCTGCCGCCTCTGCCTCTATCTTACCGGCATCCATCGTCTTCATATCCGCGATGATGGTCTGCCCGGGAAACATCTCGCGGAGCTTGCGGACGGCGTCGAGACCCTCCGATTTGATCAGCGGCGTTCCTGCTTCCAGGTAGTCCACCCCGCCGGCCACCGCTGCCTCTGCCACCTTCAGCGCGCGCGGCAGGTCGATAAAATCTAGAGCGACTTGCAGTTTTGTCTGGTTCATAACTGGTAACAACCCTCTCGTTTGTATTTTTCTTCAATCGGCCATCCCTCTGAATAAAATAGAAGAATGTATGTACGAGAAAAAGCCCCGGACCGAGGACCGGGGCTTTTTTCTTTTCTTCTCAAGGAGTTGTACCCACTCTATTCGAGTTCCAGATACTCCTTCATCCCCGCAGCGGCCTTTCTGCCGGCACCCATCGCCAGGATGACCGTCGCGGCACCGGTGACTATATCCCCTCCGGCGAACGCCCCGGGTATGGAAGTCATCAGTTTCTCATCGGTGTCTATGTAGCCCCACTTGTTGAGTTCAATATCCGAAGTCTGCCCGATGACCGGATTGGCATTGGTGCCGATGGCGTAGATGACCGTATCGACTTCAAACTCGAACTCGCTCCCCGGCACGGGGATCGGCCGCCTTCGGCCCGAATCGTCCGGCTCCCCCAATTCCATCTCGATGCAGCGCATCCCGCATACATTCCCCTGCTCATCGCCTAGGAGTTCCACCGGATTGGTCAACCATTTGAATTCGATCATCTCCTCTTCGGCGTGGTGCAGCTCCTCCTTGCGCGCCGGACTCTCCGCCCGGGTCCGACGATAGACGCAGTACACCTCCTCCGCCCCCAGCCGCTTGGAAACCCGCAGGGCATCCATCGCCGTGTTCCCCGAGCCGATGACCGCTACCTTGTTCCCCATGCTCAGCGGAGTGTCGTGGTTGGGAAAATCCCCTGCGCCCATCAGATTGCAGCGCGTCAGGAACTCATTGGCCGACAGCACCCCGTTCAGATTTTCACCCGAGATGCCCATAAACGACGGATAGCCGGCTCCCGTGCCGATAAACACCGCATCAAACCCCATTTCATCGAGCATCTGTTCGATGGTGAACAGGCGACCGACCAGCGTATTGCATTCGATCTTGATCCCCAGTTCGGCGATCTTCTCCAGTTCGGCATCGATGATCCGGTTGGGCAACCTGAACTCGGGAATGCCGTAGCGCAACACCCCTCCGGGCTCGTGGAGCGCCTCGTACACGACCACTTCGCAGCCGGCTTTCGCCATATCTGCGGCGCAGGCCAAACCGGCCGGTCCCGAGCCGATGATGCCTACCTTCTTTCCGTTCGGCACGATCTCTACGGGGCTACGCCAGCCCTCCTCGATCGCCATGTCTCCGATCCACCGCTCCAGCCGACCGATGGCGACCGGCTCCAGCTTGTTGCCGACGATGCACTCCCCTTCGCACTGCTCTTCTTGGGGACAAACCCGACCGCAGATGGCCGGCATCAGAGTCGCCTCCGAAAGCACGTCGTAGGCACCGCGATAATCCTTATCTGCCACCTTGCCGACAAAATTGAAAATGTCGATACTGACCGGACAACCGGCGATGCATCGAGGCTTCTTGCAGCGAATACAGCGCTCTACCTCGATTGAAGCATCCTCCAGCTGATATCCCTTGGCCACCTCCTCGAAGTTGGTGATCCTCAGCAGCGGATCCTGCTCGGGCATCGGCGTTCGGTCTTGAGGTATGTTCTTGATAGTCTTTTTCTGCTTCTCTGCCATCTCTATCCCCTCACCTCCTGATTCATCATTCTGCATTCGTGCTGCCAGCTCTCCAGGGACTGTCTCTCGTCCTCTTTGAAGCGCGCCAGGCGGCTCATCAGTTCGTCGAAGTCCACCTGATGCCCGTCGAAGTCCGGCCCATCCACGCAGGCGAACTTGATCCCCTCGCCCACGCTGACCCGGCATCCACCGCACATTCCGGTGCCGTCGACCATGATCGGATTCAGGCTGACCATGGTCTTGATCCCGTGCGCTCGGGTCGTCTCTGCGCAGAATTTCATCATGATCGGCGGCCCGATCGCAACCACCTCGTCGATGTCGGCGTGTTTTTCAATGGCCATCTCGATACCACGAGTGACCAGCCCCTCCTCTCCGTACGATCCGTCGTCGGTCATGACGATCAATTCGTCGCAGCGTTCCCTGAATTTCTCCTCCCAGAAGATCAGATCCTTGCTCCTGAATCCGATGACCCCGATCGTATAGGCGCCGCTCTCCTTGTGCGCCCGCAGCTGCGGAAAAACCGGCGCCACTCCCAACCCGCCCCCCACGCAGACGACCTTTGCGGCCTCTCCGATATGACTGGGAATCCCCATTGGGCCGACCAAACTGGTCAGACTGGAACCCACCTGGCACTCCGCCTGCATCTGTAGCGTCGTCTTACCGACTGCCTGGATCACCAGCGTCACCGTGCCCTTCTCGCGGTCGAAATCCGCGATGGTCAGCGGTATCCGTTCGCCGTCTTCACCCCACCTGACGATGACGAACTGCCCCGGTTTGGCCGCCTTGGCCAGCAGTGGATGCTCTACCTCAAGGAGGTAGGTGACGTCGGAAAAATCCTCTCTCGCTACAATGTCGTACATGTAAACCTCCTCTAAGCACCCAAATTCCACTGGAAATTCTCGACTTGCCGCTATCCTCGCTCCCGAATACTTCCCACCCCTCGGGAGACGCAGTCTCTAACTCCAGCGCGCACACCTAAAAACTCGGGCATGCGCGCGATTTGGTCCAGAGCAGGCTGGGTCGACAGCTCTCTTCAGACCGGTTCAATACTCGCCGCGCAGACCTTGAACTCCGGAATTTTGCTCACCGGATCCAGCGCGGGATTGGTCAGCACATTGGCCGCAGCATCCGCATAGTGGAACGGCATGAACAAAATGCCCCTCTCGACGCGCTCGGTGAGATGCACGCGTGCCTCGACCTGACCGCGGCGCGAGGCGATGCGCGCCTGCTGGCCGTCTGTCAGCCCGCAGCGCGAGGCGTCGTTCGGATGGATCTCGATCTCGCACTCGGGAGCCAGGTCGTTGACGCCCTTGGCGCGGCCGGTCATCGTGCGCGAATGGTACTGGTAGAGCACGCGTCCGGTGGTGAGGGTGAAGGGAAACTGGTCATCCGGTTTTTCGACCGGTTCCTGATGGCGAATGACGTGGAACAGCCCCTTGCCGCGGGGAAAGACCCCCTTGTGCAGGAACTGGGTGCCGGGATGATCCTCGTCCAGGCAGGGCCACTGCAGACCGCCTTCGGCCTCGATGCGCTCGTAGGTGATGCCGCCGTAGCTCGGAGTGACCGAAGCGATCTCCGCCATGATTTCCTCGGCGCTTTCGTAGGACCAGTCCAGACCCATCCGATTGGCAATGGCCATCAGGGTCCGCCAATCCTCGGGAACGCCGGACGGAGCGGGGACGGCCTTGCGGCAGCGCTGCACCCGTCGTTCTGAATTGGTGAAGCTGCCGTCCTTCTCGGCAAAGCAGGCTGCCGGCAGCACCACATCGGCGTACTGGGCGGTCTCGGTGAGAAAGATATCCTGCACTACAAAAAATTCGAGGTTTTCAAATGCCTTTATCACGTGGGCGGTGTCCGGATCCGAGACGATCGGATTTTCACCCATGACGTAGATCGCCTTGATCTCGCCCTCGATGGCCGCAGGCATGGTCTTGGTCACCGGCAGACCGACCTTGCTCGAGAGCTTCACGCCCCAGGCTGCTTCCATCTTCTGCTGCACTTCCGGCAGGTCGACCTTCTGGTAACCTGGATAGACGTTGGGCAGGCCGCCCATGTCACAGGCGCCCTGCACGTTGTTCTGCCCGCGCAGCGGATTGACACCGGTCGACTCCCGGCCGATGTTGCCGGTCATAAGGGCCAGGTTGGCCAGACTCTTGACGTTGTCGGTGCCGTGGGTGTGCTGGGTTATGCCCATGGCGTAGAGGATCATGGCGCAGCCGGCCTCGCCGTAGATGTGGGCGGCCTTGACCAGATCGTCGGCTGGCACGCCGCTGATCTTTTCGACTTCGTCCGGAGGATACTCGGCCAGCACTTCTTTAAACGCGTCGAACTCCTCGCAGCGCTCGGCGATGAACTCTTCATCGACCAGGCCATCGCGCAGGATCACGTGCATGATGCCGTTGATCACGGCGATGTCCGTGCCCGGGCGCTGGCGCAGCCACAGAGTGGCGTGATCACACATGTCGATGCCGCGCGGGTCGATGACGACCAGCTTGGCGCCGTGATGGCGCACCGCGCGCTTTACATAGGTCGCCAACACCGGGTGGGCGACCGTGGTATTCGATCCGATGATGAGGAAGGCTTCGGCCAACTCCATCTCCGCGATCGTGTTCGTCATTGCACCGCTACCGAATGAGGCGGCCAGACCGGCCACCGTGGAGCTGTGTCAGAGACGGGCGCAGTGATCGATGTTGTTCGTACCGAACCCTCCTCTGGCCAGTTTTTGCATCAGGTAGTTTTCCTCGTTGCTCACCCGGGCCGAGGTCAGGCAGGCCATGCTGTCGCCGCCGTGCTGCTCCTTGATCTCGCTGAACCTGCGCCCCACCAGATCCAGAGCTTCGTCCCAACTCGCCTCGCGGAAGGAGCCGTTCTCCTTGATCAGCGGCACGGTCAGGCGATCGTCGGAATGGATGAAGTCGTAGCCGAAGCGTCCCTTGACACAGAGGCGACCTCGGTTGGGAATCGCATCCTCAACGCCCGTGACTTTGACCACGCGATCGTCCTGAACGTGCAGGTGAATCTGGCAGCCCACACCGCAGTAGGAGCAGGTGGTGCGCACCTTTTTCAACGGCTTGTCCAGGTCGATGACACAGGCTTTCTTATCCTGCAGCGCACCGGTAGGGCAGGCCTGCACGCATTCGCCGCAGTACACGCACTTGTCGTAGTCGGGCACCGGATACCAGCCGGTGGGAGCATTGCTGCGTTCCTCCCGACGGCCGTAGGGATAGGGGATTGCACTCGCCACCTGCACTTCGTTGCAGGCGGCAATGCAGCGGCCGCACTGGATGCATCTCGAGAAATCGCGGCGAATCAGATGATGCTCCTCATCGAGCGGAAAGTCGCGATCTTCCGACGGTTCGCTGCTCGTCACATCGTACGCTTCGCACAGAGCCCTGAGCTGTCCGTTGGCAGCGCTGCCGCCGTCCCGGGCAATGGCGTCGAACTGCCAGCCGTTCTCGCCGGAGATCGCCAGCAGGTCGAGAATCCCCTTCCGAGTGGCGCGCACCCGTTCGCTGTCGGTCTGCACTTCGATCCCCTCGGCGGCCGGCGTATCACAGGCCGTCACCAGTTCCTCTTCACCGGCGACTTCAACCATGCAGATACGGCAGGCGCCGTGGGGCAGAGCATCCTTGACAAAGCAGAGGGTTGGAATCTCCACACCGGCGTTCGCGGCCGCCTCCAGGATGGTCTGACCCGCTTCGAAGGCCACATTCTGGCCGTTCAGCTTCATCGTTCCCTTCATCGTATCGACTCCTCGTTCAGTATCCAGTTCATACGTATGCAGAGTATCTTCGTCACTCGGCTACCAGCGCCAGGCGGTAGCAGCGCAGACAGCGCTTTGCCTCGCGGAAAGCCTCGGACCTGTCCAGCACACCTTCGACCTCGTCAAAGCTCTTGATGCGCTCTGCCGGCTCCAGCACGTGCGGATGCAGACGCGGTTGATCGCCTGGGATAGCCGGCTTGGCCTCCTTGTCGTGCGACTGCAGCCGTTCGAGCAGTTGCTCCAGATAATCATCGGCATCCGGAGCGCAATCATCCCCTCCCAGATAGCGGGTGATGTGATAGGCAGCCCGCTTGCCCGCACCGAGTGCGGCGATCAGCGTGTCGGCACCGGTCACGCAGTCGCCGCCGCTGAACAGCGCGGGCTGCTGCGACTGGCCGCTGAGTTCGTCTACCTCCAGCGTGCCCCAGCGCGTGATCTCCACGCCGTCGGTGCCCACTACATCCCCCACGGAGCAGCGCTGACCGATCGCCGGCACCATGGCGTCGCACTCCAAAATAAAGTTGGAATCCTCGATCGGCACCGGCCGGCGCCGTCCCGAGTCATCCGGCTCGCCCAGCTCCATACGCTGGCACTCCAGCCCCGTTACCTTGCCCTGTTCGTCGGCCAGGATCTTGACCGGCAGGACCAGGAAGTTGAAGTGCACTCCTTCCTCCCTGGCTTCGTCGATCTCGACCTGATCGGCCGGCATCTCCGCCTCGGTGCGGCGATAGAGCACGTACACGTCGGTGAAGCCGACGCGCAGCGCCGAGCGCACGCAGTCCATGGCCACATTGCCGCCGCCGACCACGGCGATCCGGGACCCTTCCAGGGGGCGCTTGCCATCGGCGACGTCGCGCAGGAAGTGGATGCCGTGCATAAAGCCCTGGTATCCGGCATCCTCCCCCTCGCAGCGCATGCTCATCGAGTCGGGTGCGCCCACGCCGAGAAAGACGGCGCCGTACCCCTGCTCGTACAGGTCTTCCATGGTCACGTCCGTGCCCACGCGCACGCCGTAGCGGATCTCACCACCCATGTGCTCGATGCGCGCCGCCTCTTCGCGCAAGATGTGGCGCGGCAGCCGGTAGTCGGGAATACCTACCGCAGCCATGCCACCCGGCTCGTCGAGCATTTCGAAGAGGGTCGAGCGATACCCCTGACGCGCCAGATAGTAGGCACAGGACAGACCGGCCGGGCCGGCGCCGATGATCGCCACCCGCTCATCCCTGAAGCTTTCCGGCGCATCATCGTGCAAAGCGCCGCAGGCCCGCTCACAGTCTGCGGCGAACCGCTTGAGTGGCTTGATGGCGATCGGATCGTCCAGCAGGGCGCGCCGACAGTTGAACTCGCAAAGCCGCACGCAAACTCGCCCCAGAGTGCCGGGCAGCGGAGCATCGTCGAGCACCACATCGAGCGCCTCCTCGGTATTTCCAAAGCGGATCTGCTCCACATAACGCGGCACATCCACGTGCGAGGGACAGGACTGAATACAGGGTGCGGTGACCTTGCCGTGATAGCGGGCCCTGGGAATGACCTGACCGCTGGCGGCGGCGGCCACGAAGTCGTCGCGCCGGGTGCGCAGGGCGTCGAGCAAAGGGCGTGGCGAGGTGCGGCCGATATCGCACTTGGAACTGCTGCGCACCATCTCGGCCAGCGTCTGCAGCCGATCCAGATCCTGCTCGCTGCCCTGGCCCTGGCAGAGATCTTCGAGGATGGCCAGCATCTCGGTAAAACCCAGTCGGCAGGGAAAACATTGGCCACAGGACTCTTTGTATGCGCGCTCTATAAACTCGCGACACATATCGACGACATTGATATCTTCGTCCAGCAGGGCGAAACCGTCCCAACCCATCAAGGCCTTGAAAGGGGCTTGCTCGCCAAACAGTTTACCAGCTTGCTCGCTCAGATCCCTGCTCTTGGTCCAGCTTCCCCAGGTGGATACGACAGAATTGTCCATGCGCCTTGGCTCTCCATTTGTCGGCCGAAGCACCCTTGGATGGACGCGGTGCCGTAATCAGCACCGTCTTCATGCAGAGCGCGAGCCGTATTGTGGCGAATTTACAGCATAGAGTCTACTGAGTCTGGAGGGATATTCTCCGTTGATTTCGCGATGAATCGATCGTGGTTAACCCGCAGTTTCAGCCCGCTTTTGCAGATGCTCGAATCCCGGAAACCGATTGCGATTGCCCGTCAGATCTTCCCCATCTCCTGCCGCGCCTTTTCCATCAGTTGGCCCATCGTTTCCTGAGCCAGGGCCAGAATCACATCCAGAGGCAGTTGCCTGTCCGCCGTGCGGTCGAACAGCATGGAAACGCTCGCCGGAAACTCCTCATCCTCCCGCCAGAAGACGAAGCTGATCGGCAGGCGAGGTAGTGCTCTTACCTCCACCGCGATGTCGCCGTGTGCCACCTCCCCTCCCCCGAGCGCTTCGGCCGCTCGCACCATCGCCTCCGGCGATGCCGAAAAAATCTCCTCCAGCGAACTGAAATCGGGAGAATGCGCTCCGGCGGAGAAAAACAGCTTCCCCCCCTTCAATTCGCTCGCCCCGACCAGTTCGCCCGCAGGCGGAACATCCCTGGCATTGAGCAGGTAGTGGACGGCGACGAAACAGAGTCCAGAGACGACTGACTCTTCCTCTTCCCGAGAAATGGCCTCTGCATGGATCAGTCGCCGTTCGCCCGGCGTCAGCAGATAGTCCCGGCCCAGAATCCGGATCTGGTAAGATTCCCCGGTCCACCCCGCCGCGCTCCTGCGACAGACATCATCTGGATCCAGCTCTGCCAACTCCTCCCAGAAACAATCGTCCAAAGGTGCGCTCTCCCTACTCCGGCTCTATCCGCAGCAGCGGGGCCGCCTTCTCGCCCATGGGCTTCACCTCGCCGCGCATGCCGATGACCACCTGCTTCAGCGGCACGCCCTCTCCCGCTGCCGCGTGTGCCTCCTGAGCCAGATGCCAGTACCCGGCGCAGCAGGGGACCTCCATGTGGACGACGGTCATACTGCGCACCTTCGAATTGCGCACGATATCGCTCAGCTTCCCCAGCGCCGCATCGTATTCGTCGAACTTGGGACAGCCGATGAGCACGGCGCTCTCCGCAGACAGCTGCCGGCGCAGATCGCCCCAGGCAAACCCCACGCAGTCGGCGATCAGCATCAAATCGGCGTTCTCCAGAAAAGGCGCTCCCGGGGGTACCAGCCTCAGCTTGATCGGCCAGTGGCCCAGACCGCGCCCGGCGGACATCGAACTGTCTGCTTCCGGAATCGCGCCCTCTCCCCGATCTTCAAATTCCAACACCTGTGCCGAGGGACAGGTGGCCGGGATCTCCATCTGCGCCGCTCCCGACGAGCCTTTCCCCTGCACCCACAGCGAAGCCAGATGGTCCCGCACCGCTTCTTCGTCGAACCCCTCGGCCTCGCGCTCCACGATCGTCAGTGCCCCCTCCGGACAGTCTCCCAGACAGGCGCCGAGCCCGTCACAGTAGATCTCACTCACCAGCTTGGCCTTGCCATCGATGATCTGGATGGCTCCCTCGGCACAGGCGGTGACGCAGTCTCCGCAGCCGGTGCATTTCTCTTCGTCTATCTCGATGATCTGTCGGCTCGCCAACGTCAACCTTCCTTTCCATTGCCGCTTTGTGATAGCGCCGTTTTCAGCCCCTTTTGCCTGCCGGTTTCGGTGCGGAAAACCCGTTTGAGGATCCCCTCCAGGCGTCCTTCATCGTATTTTGAGAACTCCTCCGGCATCTCCATGAGCCGGTCCGCATCCCAGACAATCCTGAACTCCTGACTGTCGATCTGGCCGCCGCTGTGGTGGCTGCCGACGATGCGGCAAACGTGATCGATCGTCTCCTCGTCGAACCCGATCTCCTCCATGATGCGGCGGGCGATCGGCACCCCTTCACTCTCCTGGTTCTCGGGGGTCACAGAGCCGAATTTCCGCTCCGCCTCCGGAATGCCGATATCGTGCAACAACGCAGCGGCCAGGACGACGCGGGGATCGCCCCCTTCCCGGCCCAGGATCTCCTGAGCCCGGTCCAAAACCAGCAGCGAGTGGGTGATGCGGTCCTGGTCGTCGCCGAATTCCGCCTTCACCCCCTCCACCAGTCTGTCGGTCAGAGAAACCTCGGCGCTGTCGGCCAATTGCAGCTCATTCGGATCGAAACCCAGGCACTCCTTGGCGTAGTTGCACCACTTGGCGCAGCCCAGGCTGACCTTGGGATTCTGAATGCGCTTGCCGCACTGCGGACAGCGGCGACGGGCTTCGGTCTTGAAAAATTCGACCGGAGTGCCGCACGCCTGGCAGGGGACATCGAAAATATCGTCGGGTTTCCAGAACCGGGTATCCTGTCCGGGACACTGCATGATTCCCGCCTCCGCAGTTGGGGAGTACAGTGAAGAGCTATCGCCCGTTTCTCGAGAGCCCTCCGATTCTCTCCCTCAAAGATTCAATTTCTCCATCATCTCGGCAATAGCCCGTAAAGCCGGAGCATCCTCCGGGAGCTCATCCACTCCCTTGGCCTCCATACCGCACATCACCACCTGCTCGTCATAGGGAACTTCTCCCAGAAGAGATAGTCCTGCGGCTTCCAGTTTCTCCAATTCGGCGGCAAAAGCCGTTCCCGCGCCGGGGAGATCCGCCGGTCCGTTGAGCCGATTGAGAATCAGATGGGAACTGCCCGGGCTCAATTTCAGTTTCTGGGCGATCTCGTGAATGCGACCGGCCGAACGCACTGCAGTCACCGTCGCATTGGCAACCATCAACAGCACGTCCACATCTCGCGTGGTCCGCCGGGAGAGGTGCTCCATGCCCGCTTCGTTGTCCATCACCACGTGGCTGTACCCACCCGCCAGTTTCTCCAGGAAGCCCCGCAGCAGATCGTTGGCATGGCAGTAGCACCCCGGTCCTTCGGTGCGCCCCATGACCAGCAGATCAAAACCCTTGGACTCCACTAGCGCGTCGTGCATCGAATACTCCACCAGTTGCCTTTTAGCCACTCCGGCCTGCGCGGTGGCCCCGTCTCCCATCACCTCGTCCACCGTATCGACTACAGTCGTGTCGTATTCCACTCCCAGCGCCTCGTTGAAATTGGCGTTCGGATCGGCATCCACCGCCAGCACGGGCCGCTTTCCAATCTTGAGCAGATAGGCGGTGATCATCGCTGCCAACGTCGTCTTTCCAGTGCCGCCTTTTCCAGCTACGGCGATCGTACGGGGCATCTTTCCTCCTCCAATTTTTGTTTTACCGTGGGGAACAAATCGATATCCGTGTGGGGGAGAAACAGAGAACCCACGTACTCCCCCATATAGGACGGTTCTTCACACAGCTCGATGTTCGTCATGCGCGCCCCGATCTCCTCCGTCTTTTTCTGCGCTTCGGCTGCCAGCAGCGCCATGCGCGCTCCGGAGAGGGAGCTGTTGCCGATAAACTCGAACTTATCCAGGGGGATATCGGGCAGCAGGCCGATCCAGATCGCCTTCTCAATGCTCAAATAATTGCCGAAGCCACCCCCGATAAAGATCTTGTCGAGCTCTGTGAACTCCATACCCATCTTCGCAACCAGACTCCTCGCGGCCGCAAAGATCGCCCCCTTCGAGCGGATCAGGACCGCTATATCTGTCTGGGAAATGACGATGTCGCGGCCCGTCTCGCTCTCTTCCGACCGGACCAGGACGAACTCCCACCCATCCTCCCCCTCTCTGATCCGCGGATGGGCGATATCTCCCCGAATCGCCCCCTGTCGATCGACGATCCCACACCTGAAGAGTTCCCCTATGAGGTCGATGTAGCCCGACCCGCAGATGCCCACCGGTCTGGCATCGCCGATCGTCCCACACGCCACCTCGAAGTTCTGCGGATCGATACCCGCTTTCTGCACCGCCCCCTCCACCGCTCGCACACCGCTACGCACGCCGCTTCCTTCGAACGCCGGTCCGGCCGAAGCGGAACAGCAGACCAACCACTCCCGGTTTCCCAGCGCAATCTCGCCGTTGGTGCCCAGATCGATCAGCATGGCAACCCCTTCCATCTCATCGATCCCGCTGGCCAGCACCCCCGCGGTGATATCCCCGCCCACGTAGCTGGACACGCTGGGCAGACACGACAACAGCCCCCGAGGATTGATCCGAATCCCCGCCTCCTGCGCCCGAATCACCGACGGGGTATTTATCGCCGGCACGTACGGGCTTCTGCGGATATACGACGGATCGATCCGCAGCAAAAGATGGGTCATCGTCGTGTTCCCCGCACACATCACCGCAGTGACGTCGTTCAGGCTGATCTCATTCTCACTCACCAGTGCCGCGATCAGTTCGTTGACCGTGTCGATCACCACGCGGTGCAGGTCTTCCAACCCCTCCTCCATCCCCGCGTAGATGATCCGGGTGATCACATCCTCCCCGTAACCGCCCTGACGGTTGCGCGTCCCCTTGGTCCCCAGCACCCTGCGGCTGTTCAGATCGACCAGACTGGCCACGATAGTCGTGGTGCCGATATCCACGACGATTCCGTAATGCCTCTGAGTGGTATCCCCCGGCTCAATCAGGACCACCTCCGTGGTCCCGTTCCGCTGCCCCAGAGTGACCGTGATCTTCCAGTCATTCTCCCGCAGCAGTCTGGCCAGCTTTCTCACGTTGGCCAGTCCTGTCTGCATCAGTGAGATATCGCGCCCCCGCCGGATCTCTCGATAGAGCCGCTCCAGGTCGCTGATATTGTCAGTAGCGGTCGGTGGTGGTAGTTCCAGGAACAGTTTGGCGACCAACGGCAAACGGGTCGGTGAACTGGCGGGCGCAAGTTCACCTGCTTTTTCCGCCTCTTCAATCCGGTCCGGGAACTGGATCAGCTGTTCGATCTTGGCCGCTTCGGTGAGGATCTGCTCCCGCTCGGTCTCGGTGAGGATCTGTTCGCGCTCCACCCTCGACCCCGGCGGCACCTCCACCTGCACATCGCTCCGCACTGTCGTCCGGCAGGCCAGGACAAAACCTGCTTCCCGCTCGGATGCGGTGAGCCGCTCTACAAATTCGGACGCAACCTCCCCTTCCCGGATGACGACCTTACAGCCGCTGCAAATTCCCTCCCCGCCGCAGTCGCTGTGGAGTTGAACGCCGGCGGCAATGGCAGCAGTCAGCAAATCGGTCCCTTCGGCGACAGTCGCCTCGCTACCTCCCGGCTGGAAGGTGATTTTGCACTTACCCATATATCTATCGATCTCACTTGAGAATCGGGCGAATCCCCTTTTCCCCGCTATTCCTCGGCCCGAAAGGGTGTACCCCCTCCGGGCCGAGAAGAACATCTAAATACTTTTACATTTTTCAAACCTTTGCAAGTAGCCGATGTCGGCGATTTTCCTCAGAGCTTGAGCCACGAGTGCGAGTAGAGCGACTGGCCCATCAGCAGCCGGGTCGTCTTCACCACGTCCACCGCTTCCTGACTCAGAGCGCCCATGTCCGGCTCCTCACCATCCATCACCCGGTGGACCAGTTTCAGCTCCTCATCTCGCCTGCCCCGGGCCATGTCCACCAGCTCGGTCTCGGCGTGATTGACAATCGCCGCACCCAGGCCGGAGCGCATCAGCATAGCCAGATAGACCCGGTTCAACAGCGGACGCAGTTCCTCCGGAGCGCCGTTGGAGACGTTCGACAGCCCGCAGTTCGATTTGCTCTCCGGAGCCAGATCCCCGACCATCTGCATGAACAGCGTGCACCCCTGCACCTGATCCTGCTGCGAGGTGACCGGCAGGACGATCGGATCGTAAAACACCCGTTCGTCCTCGATGCCTTGCTCGGCCATCTTGGCCTGCATCTCGGCGGCCAGCATCGCCCGTTCATCGGCGTCCCTGGGGATGCCGTCCACCCCGATGAGCAGCCCCACGAAGAGGGCGTCGTATTTCTTCACCAGCGGAAACAGGGCATCCATGCGCTCGGGCCGGCACGAAATCGAATTGATCAGCGCCTGCCCCTTGTGGGCCTTGAGACCCGCTTCCATCGCCTCGACGTTGGTCGTATCCAGCGAGATGGGTACATCGACCACCTCCTGAACCGTCTCCACCAGCCACGTCATCATCTCCGATCCGGCCTTCTTGGCCGGACCGATGTTGAGGTCTATATAGTCCATTTCGGCCTCCTGCTGGGAGACCGCCATCTTCTGGATCGGTTTCGCATCCCGGTTCCTCATCGCCGGCCCGATCGTCTTGGACATCACATTGAGACTCTCACCGATCAGAATCATCGGATCGTCTCCTTTCGTCGATTTCTATATATTCGTGAACTGTTCTGAACGGCAATCTCTCTACGATTTCAGGAAGGCGGGGATGTGAGCCGCCTCGCGCGGACCGATGACGATCTCCCAATCGGGCAGTTCGTCTTCCAACTCCCCGGAGATTTGCGCGGCGAAACCCGGAATGATCAGCTTCCTGTGTTTCACCTTGTCGGCGATGCCGCACTTCTGCACGAACGGGCCGATTTCATCCGCCACGAACTTGCCCGCCGCCCAGGCGGTCAGCACCGAGAGCCCCTCCGTATCCTTTACCAGCAGATAACACGGAATCCGGCTGGTCTCGATCTCTCCAGAGACGATGAAATAGCTGAGAGAGAAGTTCGAGGTGATCAGCACCGGCGAATTTTCGTCCGGACCACCAATCTCGTAGATACCCTCCTCCGTCGCCATCGGCCGCTGCGGATCGGTGAAGATGTTCAGCCGCTCCAGCAGCAGCGGGAAGAGCGATGCCCCGTCGAAGTCGGACAGCACCACCAGCCCCGCGTACTTGGCGATCAGCGTCGCGGCGATGGTCACCTCCTGCAGCGGATCGTCCGTCATCTCACCGGGGAAGACGATGGTGGGAAAGCCCAGCGGTTTGCAGTCGCCGGACAGAGCCGCCCTGCGGATCGCGATCTGATCCTTCAGCGCCGCGCCCAAACTCCTGGCGCCCGAGTCGATGACCAGATCCTTCAGTCCCATTCCGGTCAGCTTCTCGGTCACCTCCATCAGCTCGTCTATGCCGTCTCCCTTGACCCCTACCGGGCACCCGTTCTCCTTGGCCAGGCCGCCGATCTGGTCGGCGTTGTCCTTGTTCGCCCCGTAGAGCAGCGGCTTCTGTCCGTCACAGGCCTTCAGGCCGGCAGCTAGGACGTCCGCATTCGAGCTGATCAGAACCATCCCGCAGCCGCTGGCGACCACCTTGCCGACCAGCCCGGCGAACTTGTCCGCGTCTCCCTGGGTTTCCTGCACAGCGACCATCTCCGGCCGCAGTGTCAAACCGACCCGGTCGTACTGCAGCTGTTCCATCTTCCCGAGCCGGGCATCCACCTCCCCGTCATCCATCCCGTCGGTGACCAGAATCGCCAGCGGCGGATGATTCACAAACGTCTTCTCGTGGCGGAACGCCACCGTCTCTCCCCCCACCTTGACCGCGCTCCCATTCGCACCGATGCTCACCGTGCGAATGGGCGGCTCGGATGCCTCCGACAGCATAGCCTTGGCCTCGTCCGAAACGTGGGGGCACTGCTCCAACTCGGACTTCCCCTGGGACAGACTCATGGCGAAAGCCAGACAGGTGGGAAAATCGCACTCCTTACAGTTGGTCTTGGGCAACTGTTTAAAAATTTCGATTCCAGAAAGCGCCATTCTGTTTAACCTCCACTCTTCTATAGGAGCGAATCCATTGTCAGCGCGGGATGTCCCTTCTCCTCCAGGAACGGATAGATCTCTTCTTCGGTGACGCCGATGGTCTCATCTGCGATCATTTCATAGAAATTGGGAATACCGATCTCTTCCGACCGCTTCACCAGCCGATCGTGGAGTTCCTCCTTGAGCATCTTCGGCATCCACACTATTCGCTGAAAACCGCCGTCCCCCACGATGAATTTCCGCTGCGTGACATTGTATTTACTGTGACCAACGAATCCCGGAGTGCTGATACCCCCACCAATAGTTCCAGCCAGGGTCGTGAACTTCATCCCGCAGGGGGTCTCCCCACTGTATTCCCGGTTCACGGTCATCACCCCGTTGCACATGGGAGCGATCGCAGCTATGCATTCGCAGCAACCGCAGGTGGTCATCGGGTCGTTCACCAGACTGTAGAAATTGTAGTGATCGATCTTTCCCCTGGAAGCCTGGGTGACGAATTCGTTGACCCCTTGCCACTGACCGAGCACCTGGTCGAGGATCTCCCCCTTCTCCACCGGCTGGTTCGGTCCGGTCGGATTGACCTCGTTCGACGCCTTGCAGTCCATCCAGTTGTAGGCGCCGCAGAGACCGGTCCGCTCCGGACTGATCACGCAGACGTGGCTGGGAGCGAACGACTGGCACAGAGTGCACGAATAGAAGGTGTCGATAGTCTCATCGGTCATCCCCTCGATGCGCGCATCGCGGGTCCCGTAAACTTCCCGCACCTGCCCGAGTATCTCTCTGGCCTTCTCCGGATCGGTGTAGATCTTCACCTGCGCCTTGTCGAAGATGCGGCCGAACTCCTGGTGATACTTGGCGTGGATGATTTTACCCAGATCCGCCAGCCGGAATCCCTTCTCGACCGCGCTCTTGCCGAACCGATACCAGGCGATATCTCGCTGCCCGATGTGCATCACTCCCTGGGCGTAGTTGACCAGGTGGTGGATCTGGCGCTCCAGGATCGGCTCGAAATCGTCCTGCATCTCCCGGCCCGCTACCTCGGCGACCACCGCCATGTCGAACTGACCACCCTCCCCGATCTCGTCCAGATCCGGCCCGATCACCTCGACCTTGCCGTCTTCCACCTCGTCCATCGACTTCGAAGTGGTCCACTCGCAGACGACGTTCTTGCCGCCGCGAGCTTCGGCGTACACGTCCTCCCGGCGCACCCGCTCCCCTTCGAAAGCCGCCCCGTAGGAAACCGGTATGGGCACCTCCGCCACCGCCACCTTGAGCCCGCGCACCTCCACCGCCCGCGACACTATCTCGTCGTGGGGCACGTTGGAGACTACGTGCTCGTAGGTGCAAATACCGGTGGGCAACACCTCTGGAATGTCGGAATCCGCAATCGTGGGGAAACCCCAGTTGACCGCTCCGGCGGCGTTGGCATACCACTCCTCGGTGACGTGACCCAGCGCCATGACGAAGGCGAAACAGCGATCCTTGTTGTAGATCAGGATCTTGCGGTAGTCGCCCGGTTCGATCCCTCCAAAGGACATCGCCGCTCGGGTGGCGAACCCCATGGCGAAGACCGCTGCCGAAATCTCCGGACCGAAGGAGACCAGGCGGGTCGGCCAACCGACCTGCACCCCCGCTTCCTTCAACTGCTCGGAAAAGCGCACCCCTCCGTTTTCGGCGCACATAAATATGTAGAGATTCCTCTCCTGCAGTTCCTGGGCGATCTTGGCTGCTATCTCCGCATTCGGCGCCGCCCCGGCAATGGCGGCAAAGCCGGGGGCGGTGCCATCCACGAACTCGATCCCCCGCTTGCGCATGATGATGTCGTCGGCAGCCCCCAGCCAGAGGTTGTCGTCGGTCGGATCCTCTCCCTGCACGTAAATGTCGGGATCCTTCAGATACTTTATCGCCTCGCTGATCTCCTCGGCAAAAAAGGTGGCCATCCCCGCATCCAGAGCCGGCGCCAGGTAAGGGAGATGGACGTTTTCGCTGACTGGCGGCGGAAGGAGTGCCTCGCACTGTTTGAGAACCGGTTCGATATCCCCCAGCTTCTCCACCTTCTTACCCAGAATCCCGTAAATGATCGGCAGATAGTAGGCGGTGTTGGGGAATCCCACATCCTGGTTGGCTCCCCATTTATCCATCGCCTCCTGCCAGTCTTGCTTGGCCCTCGCATAGATCTTGTGAGCGCCGCGTATTGCTGCTGAACAGATGATCTTGGACATTTTTCCCTGTCTCCTATAGATCTAGCATCGTCGTTTCACAGCCTCAGACCGCTTCTAACTCTCTCCTCATATCCATGTCGAAGAGCACCCGCTCTTTGCCCTTGTCGAGTCCCAGGGCCTTCCTCTTCTCGTCGATTTGGTCGATCATGAGCTTGGCCATCTTTATCGGATCCGGTTCAAACGCCCACTTGCCACCGTAGGCTTCGCCCATCCCCTCAAAGAGCCACTCGGTCACTTCCTCGCTGCCCAGGGTAGGCCAGGTCACGCCAAACACCGTGTAGACTCCGGAAGAGACGAAGTAATGGCCGATGGTGATTGCCTTTTCGCTCATCCACTCAGGCGCGGCACCGACTACCGGCAGATCGCAAATGTCGTCACCCAGTCCCCCCTCCTTCACCATGGCCGTAGCCGCCATCAGGAGGCGCGAATTGTCCACGCACGAACCCATGTGCAGCACCGGCGGGATACCCACCGCCTCGCAGACCTCCCTCAGGCCGGGACCGGCCTGTGACGCAGCCTCCGGAGTCAGCAGGCCGTACTTGGCGCAGGCCATCGCCGCGCAACCGGTCTGGAGCACCAGCACGTCGTTCTTGATCAACTCCTGGACCAGCCGGACGTGGACATCCTCGTGCTTGACGCGCGGATTGGTGCAACCGACCACGCCGGCCACCCCGCGGATTCGGCCGTTGATGATGTTTTCGTTCAGCGGCTTGTAAGAAGCGCGGAACATGCCGCCCAGCAGGTAGCCGATGGTCTCGTGGGAGAAGCCGGCCACCAGATCCATGCTGTGATCGGGAATGTTGACCATCTCCTGGATGCGGTTGGGATAGTTGTCGATCGCCCGCTGGACGATCTCCCTGGCCGCGTTGAGGGGCGTCGCCTCGTCGAACTCAATGTGTCTCGCTCCCGGCAGCTTCGCCTTCTCCGAAGTGGTGAATATCTCGGTGTGGTAACACTCGGCCACCTTGGGCAGCGACTGCATGATACACTGCACGTCCACCACCATCGCCTCCACTGCGCCCGAGACCACGGCCAGCTCCTGCTGGAGCATATTGCCCGCCAGGGGAACGCCGTGGCGCATCAGGGTTTCGTTGGCCGAGCAGCAGATCCCGCCCAGCTGGATTCCGCTCGCCCCTTTCTCCTTGGCCTTTTCGATTGCCTCCGGTTCGCGCGAGGCGATCACCAGCATTTCGGGGAGTAGAGGTTCGTGCCCGTGGACGACGATGTTGACCGTATCCTTCCCCAGGATCCCCAGATTGACCTTCCCGTTGATCGGCACCGGCGTGCCCAGCATGATATCCTGGAGTTCGGTGGCCAGCATCGACCCGCCCCAGCCATCGGCCAGAGCCGCACGAGCCCCCTGCTGAAAGAGATGCTCGAAATCCAGATCCACCCCCATGTGCGTTCGGTGCAGGCACTCGACTACTTCGCGATCGATGCTGCGCGGCTTCACTCCCAACTCTTCCCAAATCTGCTGTCGTTTGAGCGGCGCCCGCTTCAGGAAATTGAGCGTCCCTTCGTACTTGCCAAACTCGGCTATCGCCTTCTCGCCGAGATCTATGGCGATCTCCTGAACACTCCTGTCGCCGATCTCGACTCCGAAGTCCAGCGCTATCTTCAGCAACTTCTGTTCGTCCGTGATCTTGAAATCCGACCCCTCTCCCTTGGCCGTTTTCAGGAAGGTCTCGGTCACCGTCCTCCCGTGATCCGAGTGGGCCGATGCGCCGGCCGCGATCATGCGCACGAAGTTGCGGGCGGCGATCGTCTCTATGGTGGCCCCACAGACTCCTCGGCGCTCATCCTTCTCCTCCAACGTCTCCTTCTTGTTCTTGGGTGCAGGTAGCCGACAGGGGCCCATCGAGCACAGTCTGCAACAGCTTCCCGCGCCACCGATCGGACACGGTTTCATGGCGGCGGCCCGCTCGAATGCCGTGGCTACCCCATCCCGTCCGGCCTTGTCCAGCATCTCAATGGTCGCGATATCGATGCTTTGGTCTTCGTTTTTGATTTCGGTCTTAGCCACTTGACCTCTCCTCTTTTTTAATTTGAACTCAGATCCTGGAGTGCGGTTCGCACCTGCGCGATGGCCTCGGGATGCCTCATGACCAGCACGCTGGCGCCGGCCAGCAGCAGCGACATCGCCGTCGTCGCCTCCATGGCGACCCCCCGCTTCTTGCCATCGCCCAGTTTCGGGTCCTCGGCCTCGGGTGTCTTCACCTCCTTGACCTTCCATACCTCCTTGGCCAGGTTGCAGATCATCGGAAACTGCAACCGCTCGTCCTGCTGGGTGAGCGCTGCCATCCGGCTGCGTTCCATCACCGAATAAGTGTACTCGAGACCGTAGCCCAGACCTCCCGTCGTCGGATCCACGACGATCTTCTCGTCTGGAACCCCCAGATCGGCCAGCAGGATGTTGAGCTGCTTGCACAGATTGATATCAATAGGCGTAGAAGCGATCACCGTGTGTTTGTAGGCTATGGCGGCGGCGCCGACCTGCTTGTAGTTATCCTCCGTCACCGGTCCGATGCTCAGACTCTTTCCCTCGCAGACCTCAGCCACCTGCCGGAGAACCTCCGCGTCCTTCTCGTCATTGCCGCACCCCCACACGATCAGGGGCACATCGACCGCCTCCGCCACCTTCTGGACTACCTCCGTGGCCTCTGCCACCGACCGGTCCAACCCATTGGGATCGATGCTGACCAGTTGCAGGCAGATCATCTCCGCGCCGTACTCGTCGATACATTTCTTTGCCCAGGCCACCGGGTCGTCCATAACTCCTGCAAACGGCTCCATGGCCGCCGGGGGCCAGTCCTCGGGGGCCACGTCGTAAACCTCCATGGCGATCCTGGGCGCGTGGGGCATCTCCCCTTCGAACAGATGGAAGGGGTAGCTCGCCTCTCCTCCCACCGTGATCGCCTTTGGTCCCTCTCCGAGCTGGATCTCCTTAATCTTACCAGAGTAGCTTACCTTGGGAATCTCGAACGCCATTTCCGCTCTCCTTTGTTTTTCTTATTGTCCAACCCTCCAGGCGAAGGCGGGCTTCATGCGGGTGTCCGTCTCTTTTCACTGCCGTACCAGTCGTCGCTGTACCAGTATCTTTCTCCGCTCTCGAGATATTTGAGCATCTCCGCTCGATTCCCCAGCTTGTTCCTCCAATTGCTGGGGCCGGACGGCTTTCCGGGTTCGTACGTCTCTTCCCCGAGTAACTTCTTCTCCGCCATCTTCTCATCTCCTCGGTATATGCGGACGGTTGATTCGCCCAGGGCTTGCGGTCTCCCGCTATCACCCGCACCGCGCCTCAGTTGGTGTTCTACTCACATCTTTCCAGAGCAACTCCATACTTCGGGAAATCGATTTTTCTTCGGGCTTCCTACTTCCTCACGTCGACGGGGCAAACTCCTGCTCCAGCCGCAGTTGCAGTTTGCGGATCTCTTCGCCAACGGGACCATCCAACAACTCGGCGATCCCGCCGCGATCCATCCCGCTCTCGACCACCTCGCGCGTATAGGGGATAGAGGCCACCACTTCCAGATCGTCCAGTTCCTGGAGAACGAATGCCCGGTCCTTCTCATCGCGCACCTTGTTGGCCACTGCCCACACCCTCTTTATGCCCAGATCCGCTCCCATCTTCTTGACCCTGGCGGCCGTCTCCAGACTTCTCCGCCCCGGTTCGACCACCACCAACAGCACATCCATTCCCTGGGAGGTCCCCCGGGTCAGATGCTCCACCCCCGCTTCCATATCCATGACCACCACATCCTCGCTATTGAAGAGCAGGTGGGCCATCAGCGCCCTGAGCAGGGCGCTCTCCGGACAGAGACAGCCACTCCCTCCTTCGCGATTGCCACCACCCATCGCCAGCAGGCGAATCCCCTCGTGTTCCGGAAAGTAGGTCTCGGGGATGTCGTCTACCTGGGGATTGAGCGTGAAAATCGCTCCGCCGACACCCGGCTGGGAACCGGTGCGTTCGGCGATCATCTCCTTCATCTCGATGAGCGGCGTGATCTCCTCCGGATCGGGAAAATCAAGGGTAGCCGCCAGATTGCTGTCCGGATCCGCATCCACGGCAACCACGCGCGCTCCCGTCCGGGCGAACAGCATCGCCAGACCCGCGCTCAGCGTCGTCTTGCCGACCCCGCCTTTTCCAGTAATTGCTATTTTCAAACTGCTTTCCCCTTCTTGTTGCACAGTTGACTGGCTACCATCTCGGCCAGCACCACCATGTCCTCCATCGGTAGGTAATCGACCACCGTGGCATCAAAAAGAACGTCTCCCGAGGGGGGGAACTCCTCATCCCCCCGCCAGAGGACCAGGGCCACCGGCACCCGCGGCAGTGCCCGCAGCACCACCGATACATCTCCGTACTCCCCAGCAACGCCCTCGAGTGCTTCCGCCATTTCGACCAGTTCGGTCTCTCTTCCATCGAAACTGCGCACCAACCGATCGACGCTCCGCGCCCTGAAATTTCCCAGATAAAGTTCTCCACTCGGAACCTGGGTAAAGGCGATCCACTCTCCCTTCAGAGGAGTCCCGCTCGCGGTCTGCAGGTAGTGCAGAAGCAGGATTTTTTCTCTGATGGGCGCCTCTTCACCCGTCTCGGAGATCACGTCGAATTCCGGGATGCGCACCTTGTAAGCGCGGTTCAGAAAAGAAAGTCCAAGCACTGCATCTTCCCGATTCCACACCGCTCCGCTGCGGCTGCAGCACTCTTCCAGGTCGACCTGACGCAGTTCATCGACCGCCAACTCGACCGCCGTCGTCCAGGCCTCCTGCCAGCTATCCCGCGGATTATCCCGCAACTTTTCGAGGGGATTCCCCTGTAGATTATCCCGCTGCAACAGGCTCTTTCTCCTCCACCTGGGGTCTGGGCAACAGGCCCGCCCGTTCGACGATCTCCGGCACCTTATGCTCCCACTCGATCGCCATGAGGTGCACCCCGGCAACTCCCTCCATCTCCTTGAACTCCTCTATCTGCTCTAGGCAGATCTTGATCCCCTCTTCGGCCCCTTTCTCCGCTCCCTTCATCCGCTCCACCAGCGCATCCGGCACGCTCAGCCCCGGAACCTCGTCGCGCATGTAGCGCGCCATACCTGCCGACTTGAGCGGCGTCACCCCGGCCAGGATGGCGACCTGTTCGTGCAGCCCCCGGTCCCGCACCTGCTTCATCCATTCCCTGAACCGCTCCATATCGTAGATGCACTGGGTCTGGACGAAGTCGGCCCCGGCCTTGACCTTTTTCGCCAGCCGCACGACCCTGAACTGAAACGGATCTCCAAACGGATTGGCGGCCGCCCCGATGAACATCTTCGGCTGGACGATCGGCGCCTTGGGCGTGTTGCGGATCTCCTCGCCGTTCAGGAACTTCTTCTCGTCCCGCATCTCCTTCACCATCTGCACCAGCTGAATGCTGTCCAGATCGAACACGTTTTTGGCGGTCGGATGGTTGCCGAACTTCTGGTGGTCCCCGCTCAGACAGAGCAGGTTCCGCATCCCCAGGGCGTGCGCTCCCAGGATGTCGCTCTGCATGGCGATCCGGTTGCGGTCCCGGCAGGTCATCTGGATGACCGGCTCCACCCCCTCCTGCAGCGCCAGCATACCCGCGGCGATGCTCGACATGCGTACGATGGCCGTCTGATTGTCGGTGATATTGGCGGCATCCACCATCCCCTTCAAATGCTCGGCCTTCTTGGCGATCGCCTTGGAGCTGGCACTCTTCGGCGGCCCCAGTTCGCCCGTCACGGCGAACTGCCCCGCCTCCAGCACGCGCTCCAGATTGCTACCCGATTTCATCTCTCGAAGCTCCCTCCAGCGCGGATCGACCGCGCTTATTCCGTGTCAATGGCTGTGGCGTCTTCGCGACTCACCTTGCCCGGCCCTCCGTCCCGTCCCCTGGACCAGTCCTTGGGCGGCGTGATCTCTTCGAGTTTGTCGAGCCTTCCCAACTTCTCCATGCGATCGTAGATCAACTGCCAGGCGCAGTCTACTTCCGAATCGATCTCACAGTTGCCGTCCTGCGATCCACCACAAGGACCGTTCAGTATCGACTTCGAACAGCGCGCGATCGGGCAGATCCCTTCGGTGGCCGCCACGATACACTCGCCGCAGCCGGCACAGCGCTCTCCCCATACCCCTTCATCTACGTTGGCTCCGTAAAAACGCGTATTGAGAGCCGGCAGTACCCGCACCGAATCCAGCACCTCGGTCGAGTAATTGACCCCCACCCCACAGCCCATGGAGAGGACGGCATCGAACCCTTCTGCCTTCTTCCCGAGTTCCTCGACGTATTCCCGGTCGCACTGGCGCTGAATGGTAGCTTCTTCTACCTCGAGCTCTTCCCCCCTCATCTTCGCCCGCATCTTCAACATGGAAGCCAGCACGCCCACTTCCTTTTCCCCCCCTGCCATGCAGACCGTGACACACGTTCCGCAGCCGGCGATCAGGACCTTCTTGCAGCCTTCGATCTCCTTCTCGATCTCTTCGATAGGCTTGCGCTCTGCTACGATCATCGGTCTCTTCTCCCTGGTGAAGGGCCGGATAGCCCGAATCGGATCGCTCCTAGGCGATCCCGTGCGCCATCTTCGCCGAATCTATGGTGTTGTAGAGCAGCATGGTGATCGTCATTGGTCCCACCCCCCCCGGCACCGGAGATATGGCGCTGGCCTTCTCGCTGACCCCGTCGTAATCCACGTCACCGGCCAGGCGGAATCCACTCTTTTTCGATTCATCTGGCACCCGGTTGACGCCGACGTCGACCACCACCACTCCGTCCGAAACCATGTCGGCGGTGACCGTATTGGGATAACCGGCGGCCACGATCAGGATATCCGCCTGCTTGGTGAAATAGGCCATATCCTTGGTGCCCGTGTGGCACACCGTCACCGTGGCGTTGGCTCCTTCCTTCTTCTGGAAGAGAATATTGGCCACTGGTTTGCCCACGATATTGCTGCGGCCGACCACCACCACGTGTTTCCCGCTGACCTCGATCCCGCTCCGCAGCATCAACTGCTGCACCCCGTGCGGCGTGCAGGGCAGGAAGCACTTTTCTCCGATCAGCATCTTACCCAAGTTGACCGGATGGAAGCCGTCCACATCCTTTGCCGGATCGATGGCGTTCAGCACCTTGTTCTCATCGATATGTTTCGGCAGAGGTAGCTGCACCAGAATTCCGTTGATCGCCGGATCCCCGTTCAGCTCGTCGATCAGTTTCAGCAGATCTTCCTCCGGCAGGTCGGCGTCGAACTTGTGCTCCACCGACTTGATCCCCACCTCTTTGCAGGCCTTCTTCTTCCCCGTTACGTAGGATATCGACGCCGGATTGTCACCGACCAGAACCACCGCCAGACCGGGAACAACCTCGTGCTCTTTCTTCAGCTGTTCGACCACTGTTGTCATCTCGGCGCGCATCTGCTTCGCCACTTCTTTACCACTCATGATTTTGGCTGCCATGTTCCTCCTCCTCCTCAAGGCTTTTCTACAGTTTGTTCGATTTTTTCGATGGTCTTTTCGAGATGCCCTTCGGGAGCATTGATTGGCGACGGACCCAGCCCCTTAATCCGCGTGGTCATCTCTTTGACCGCCGCGGCGAACTTGGTCCCCTCGCCAGCCGACATGTTGAAAAACTCCAATCGTTCACCGCCGATACCCGCCTCTTCCAGCAGCCCTTTGGTATACCGCACCCGCTTCTTGGCCCGGTAATTCCCCTGCAGAAAGTGGCAATCTCCCTCCATGCAACCGGCGACGAAAACCCCATCCGCTCCCCCCTCGAACGCCTTCAGGAAAAAAATCGGATCGGTCTTGCCGGTGCACAGCAGTCGGACGACGCGCACGTTCGGCGGGTACTGGAGCCGCATCGACCCGGCCAGATCGGCGGCCGTGTAGGCGCAGTAATGACAACAGAACGCCACGATCTTCGGCTCGAACCCCTCAACCACATCCGCACTTTCTGCGGCTTCTTCTACTTCTACTTCGATCTCACTCATATTACTTAGCTCCCCGGAGCCATCATTGAATCATCGATTTGCAGTGGCATGCCGATGCTCTCCACCATCGGTATGACTTGCTCATCCCCGTAATGTCCCACGCTGATGGCTTTGGCGGGACAGGCCGCAGCGCAGGTGCCGCACCCCTGACACATCGCCGTTTCGATAAAAGCCGCTCCATCCTGGATCACCGGCACGTCGAACGGACAGGCGCGCACGCAGGTCAAACAGGCAGCGCAGCGCTCCTCATCCACATGAGCGACAGTCGCAGGAATGGACAGCTCCTGCTGCGACAGGACGGTAGCCGCCCTGGCCGCGGCACCCCTCGCCTGGACGATCGACTCGCTGACGAATTTCGGCGAGTGGGCCAGCCCGCACAGGAACATCCCTTCGTTGGAAAAGTCGATCGGCCGCAGCTTGAGATGAGCTTCCAGAAAGCTCCCGTCCGTGCTCAGCGGCACTTTGAGCTGAGTGCCCAGTTCCTGGCTGTCCGGCTGCGGACGAATGCCCGCGCTCAGCACCAGAAAGTCCGGCTGCAGACGCACCTCGGCTCCCAGCACCGGGTCGATACCCGCCACCTCCAGGACTCCCCCTTCAGCCGTCACGCGCGGTTTCGCCTCCGGCTCGTAGCGGATGAACAGCACTCCCGCCTCGCGCGCCTTGCGATAGTAATCCTCCATCAGCCCGTACGCCCGGATATCCCGGTAGAAGACGTACACCTGGCTGTCCGGATTTCGCTCCTTGATCTTCAGGGCATTCTTCAGGGCGCTACCGCAGCAGACCCGGCTGCAGTAGGGGTGTTCCTCTTCACGCGATCCAACGCACTGGATCATGACCACTTCCTTGGGCGCGTCAAACGCCTCCCCGTCGGTGGCCAGCCGCTCCTCTATCTCCACCTGGGTTACCACCCGCGGATCATCCCCGTAGAGATACTCCTCCGGTTTGTGCTCCACTCCGCCGGTGGCCAGGATCACCACCCCGTGCTTCAACTCCACCTCTTGCTGACCCGTCAAGATCCGGGTGTTGAATTTGCCGACGTGCCCGGAGAAATCGACGATGTCCGCATCCGTGTAGACAGAGATCCGCGGTTCGTCTTCGATCTTCTGCAACAGATCATCCAGAAAGGCACCGGGATTCTCGTTCTCCAGGGTGTAGCGCAGATGCCGCAAGCGCCCTCCCAATTCGGCACTCTTTTCCACTAGGTGGACCGGAAACCCCTGACCAGCCAGGGACAAAGCTGCGGTCATCCCCGCCAGCCCCCCGCCGATGACCAGCCCGCTACGCGTGGTCTGAAAGCTCATATCTTGCATCTGCGTCAGAGTCGCTGCCCGGGCGGCGGCCATGCGCACCAGATCCATCGCCTTATCCGTGGCCTCCTCGGGCAGGTCGGCGTGTACCCACGAACACTGATCGCGGATGTTGGTCATCTCGAACAAATACGGATTGAGCCCGGCCTGACGCATGGCGTCCCGGAACAGTGGCTCGTGCGTGCGCGGCGTGCACGAGGCGATCACCATCCGGTTCAGGTTGTGTTCCTTGAGACTCTCGATGATGTGGCGCTGGGCATCCGTCGAACAGGTGTACAAATTGTGCTCGGCGTGGGTCACGTAGGGAAGCGTTTTCGCGTACTCGACCGCCTTCTCGACCCCCACCGTCCGAGCGATATTGGTGCCGCAGTGACAGACGAAAATCCCGATCCGAGGCTCCTCCTCGCGCACGTCCCGCTCCTCGGGATAGACCTCCTCCTCGACCAGCGTCCCTCTCGCCTCGGAAAGTATCTCCCCGGCCAGAGCCGCCGTGCTGCTGGCACTGGTCACAGCTTCCGGAATGTCCATCGGGCTCTCGAAAGCCCCGGAGACGTAGATGCCCGATCGCGAGGTAACGTTGGGAGTGAACTCATCCGTCTGCACGAAGCCGTAGTGGTCCAGCTCCACGTTCAGCCGCTGCGCCATCTCCCGCGCCTGGGGAGAGGAAGTCAGGCCGACCGAGAGCACCACCAGATCGAACTCCTCCTCCTCCACCGTGCCGTCGTCCAGGGCGTACTGGATCAGCAGGTTCTTGCTCTGCTGCAACTCCTTCACAGTGGAGACGATACTCTTGAGATAGCGCACCCCGTGTTCGTTTTTGGCGCTTTCGTAGTACCGTTCGAATCCCTTGCCGAAAGCGCGGATGTCGTTGTAGAAGATCGTCGCCTCGATATTCGCGTCGTGCTCCTGAGCCATGACCGCCTCTTTGGTGGCGTACATGCAGCAGACCGACGAACAGTAGCCGTTGCCGCAGACCGTGTCTCGCGACCCCACGCACTGGATCCAGGCGACCTTCTTGGGATGTTTTCCATCCGAGGTGCGGCGAATCTCACCCATGTAAGGACCGGATGCGCTCAGCACTCGCTCGAAATCCATACTGGTGAGAACATTGGCGTACTGGCCGTATCCGAACTCACCCCGGAGTTTCGGATCGAAACACTCGAACCCCGGAGCCATGACCACCGCCCCCACCGCCAACTCGAGTGCCTCCTCCTTCATATCGTGGTTGATCGCCTTGGTCTGACAGGCATCCACGCACTGCAGACACTCCGAGCAGATTCCGCAGTTGAGGCACCGGCTGGCCTCTGCCACCGCCTGTTCCTCGGTGAAACCCTGCTCGATCTCCACGAAGCTCCCGGTGCGTTCTTCCACTCCGAGCCGCGCCATCTGCTCGCGCGGTATCTTCTCGAACTTCCGCGGCGGCATCCCCGCTGATTCCTGCTCGATCTTCTCCCGCCCCAGACCGATATCTTTTCCTTCCAGATAGCGGCGAATCGACTCGGCCGCCTCGTGGCCCTGATTGACCGCCCCCACCGCCGAGCCCGGCCCCGTGGCCGCATCACCGCCCGCAAAGATCCCGGGTACGCTCGTCTCCAGGGTGATCTCGTCTACCTCAAAGGTGCCCCGCCGGGTAATCCTGACCGGACTATCTTCCCCCAGGAACTCCAGGTCCGTCTGTTGGCCGATGGCCACGATGATCGTATCGGCGTCGAGCACCGACTCGGTCCCCTCTTCCAGCGTCGGGTTGAAGCGGCCGTTCTCGTCGAACACCGAGGAACATTCCAGGGTCTCCAGGCCGATCACCTTCCCGTTCCCCACGATTCGATTGGGACCCTTCGAACAGTGAAAGACAATCTTCTCTTCCAGCGCGTCCTCCAGCTCCCACTCGTGGGCGGGCATCTCGTCGCGCGACTCCAGGCAGGCCATGTGCACTTCCTCGGCCCCCAGGCGAAGAGCTGTCTGCGCCACGTCCACGGCCACGTTACCGCCACCGATGACCAGCACCCGTCGCCCCACTTCCACATCTTCTCCCAAATTTGCCGCCCGCAGAAACTCTATCCCCGGCAGCACTCCTTCCAACCTGGCACCATCGATATCCAGCATCCTGGTTTTCTGCGCCCCTACCGCCAGAAAGATCGCCTCGTAGCCCTGGTCGCGCAGATTGTCCAGCGTCAGATCCGGACCTATGGGACTGCTCAACTTGAGTTCGATCCCCGCCGCCAGCAGGTCGTCGATCTCCTCCTGCAGCACATCTTTGGGCAGCCGGTATTCCGGAATGCCCAGACGGAGCATGCCTCCGGGAACCGGCGCCGCTTCGAAAATCGTCACCCCGTACCCCGCCTGCGCCAGATCGTAGGCCGCCGCTAGTCCGGCCGGGCCGGATCCCACCACCGCCACCCTCTTCCCCTTCTCTTCGGCGATAGGAGGCAGCGCTGCTCCCTCCCCTTCATCCTTGCGCCGCTGCCGCTCGTGATCGGCGGCAAACCGTTTCAGCGAGTTGACCGCCACCCCTTCGTCGATCTCCTGACGGTTGCACTCGAACTCGCAGGGATGGTGGCAGACGCGACCGCACACCGAGGGCAGAGGGTGACGTTGTTTAATCAGCTCCACCGCCTCCTTGAACTTCCGCTGGGCGATCAGCGCCACGTATCCCTGCACGTTCACGCTGGCGGGGCAGGTCATGCGGCACGGAGGCAGGGCGCTCTTATCGATAGTGTAAAAATTGGGAATCGTCTGGGGATAGAGCTTGTGGATGACCTTGCGCGGCGCCAGCCCTTGATTGAATTCGTCGGGAAGCTGCACCGGACAAACCGCCTCGCAGTCTCCGCAGGCGTTGCACTTCACCGGATCCACAAAGGTGGGATGCTTCAGCAAATTGAGCTTGAAATCCCCCGCCTCTCCCGCCGCCGACATCAGCTCGGTGTTGGTGATGATTTCCACGTTGGGGTGCTTGTCGCACTCCACCAACCTGGGGGAGATCGTGCACATCGCACAGTCGTTGGTGGGAAAGGTCTTGTCGAGCTGCGCCATGTGCCCGCCGATGCCGGCTGCCCGCTCGACCAGATAGACCTTGAATCCCGATTCGGCCAGGTCCAGCGAAGCCTGCATACCGGCGATACCGGCACCCAGTACCGCGACGGCCCCTACCTTCCCGTTTCCACCTTTTTCAGATCCATCCATGTGTCCATCCTCGCTGTAGTGATCTTTCTTGCCTATTGGACAAACCCCTTGCTGGACAGCAGTCCCGTGGGATCGACCAGGTGCCGTTTCCACCACTGGGAAGACTCTGGAACGTCCATGGCCAATCCGAGCAGTTCAGAGATATAGAGCACCGGTATCCCGTAATTGCGGCCGAACTGCGCCGCCGCTTCTTTCTGGCGCGCGTCTAGATTGGCGTGGCACATGGAACAGGCCACCACGACGCACTCCGCTCCGGCCTCCTGGGCCATCACCAGCAGCCGGTCGATCAATTTCAGCACCACGTCGGAGCGCGTCAGGGTCAGGCTGGCGCCGCAGCAGTCGGTCTTGTAAGACCAGGGAATCGCCTCCGCCCCGGTGACCTCGACCAGCCGATCCATGCTCTCCGGATTTTCGGGGTTCCTCGCTCCGGTGACCTTTGGCGGCCGGACCGTCAGGCAGCCGTAGTAGCAAACGGCCTTCAGGCCTTCCAATTTGCGGGTCACGCTGCCTCTGATTTTATCCAACACCTCTGCTTCGGCCAGCACATCGAGGATATGATCGATCCTGATCTGACCGTTGGCAGAAGTCTCCACTGCTACCTCCCCCGCTTCGGCCAACTCCATCTCCGCCATCTTGGACCGACTGTAGCACGCCGCGCAGGGAATCATCAGATCCAACCCCGCTCTTCCGGCGATTTCCAGATTCCTCGCCGGCAGTAACTTGGCAAGCTCGGCGTTCATACTGTGAGCCGAGGTGGAGCCGCAGCAGTTCCAATCCTCCAGTTCGCGCAGATCGATCTCCAGGGCCTCACAGACCGCCCGGGTGGAGGCGTCGTATTCGCTGGCTGTGGAATGGAGCGAACAACCTGGGAAATATGAAAGTTCCACACTATCCTCCTCTTAATACCACGCGTGCGCGATCAGGCGCCACTTTTGCGAAAGATCTCCCGAACCTCTTCCCGCTTGCTGATCTTGTCGGGCAGCAGCTTCAGCTTCCCCTTCTTGAACATCTCCCACCCCAACTCGGCATCCTTGAACAGCCCGCCCTCTTTGCGCGTCTTCAGCTTGAACCTGGCGAGCATGCCCACTTCGAATACCCGCCCCCGCTTTTCGACCTCCGCGAGGAAGGCATCGTGGAAGAGGGGCACGCTTTCCTCGGCCACCTCCACCCCCTCGCTCACGGTCATCTCCCTAAGCCCATCCATCAAAGCGGCGATATCGACGTCGTTGGGGCAACGCGTCGTGCAGGTCTGGCATGAGGCGCACAGCCAGATCGTCGAACTCCGCAACACCTGGTCCTTCATGCCCATCTGGACCATGCGCACCACCTTGTTGGGCAAAAAGTCCATCGCAAAGGTCACCGGACAGCCGCTGGAGCACTTGTTGCAGTGGAAGCAGGAGGAGATCTTTTTCCCCAACTTCTCCTCCACCTGTTTGCGGAAGGCAGGATCCGGTTTGACCACTTCGGCATTTGCTCCCATTGAATAACCCCCGTTGACTGATGGACGATTTTTACCGCGCAAAAAAAGCGGAAGAGACCCGGGGCGCGCCCCCGCCCGGGCCATCAACGCCGGGAACGGACGGCGCACTGGGGCACTTCCGCTTTCCCTGGTAGAGACAGTCTTTGCGCTTCGATTTGAACAGGCAATTTTTAACGTAGTACGCGCTGCATTTCATGCAGATATGATCATCGACTTCTTTTTCGAGGATCAGGCGCGAAACCTTTTCGAGTCCGTGGACCAGACTGGCCAGTTCATCCGCCGTGAAATTCTCTTCAAGAAGTTTTTTGAGTCTCTCTTCCTTCAGCGTTTCGTAGTTCTGCAGGATGCTTTTTCCCCTGCTCGTCAGGTTTAGAGAGACTGCCCGCCGATCCTTTTCCTGGGTCTCTCTCGAGACGAGTTGCAGGCGAACCAGTTTGTCCACACTCTTGCTGGCAGCGGCCTGGCTCACTCCCAGGAAGGAAGCGATCTCGCTGACCTGATGGCTGCCCTCGTGATCGATCAGCCGCAGCAGATAAAACTGCGGTACGCTGATATCCAGCTCCGTCGCCTCGCGCAGGTATTTGCCTTCGAGAACATCCCGAACCATCGACGCGTAGATATGCGTATGGTGGAGAAACTGAAGGTATTCTTCGCCCCCGGTCGGCAGGCTATTTTTCTTCTCGGTCTCCACGCTCTTTCTCCATTCTTCTCCACTGCTCAAACAACTCAAATAAACGGAATAAAGTCGACTGAACTCCCCGCTATAGGCGCCTTAAAAATCCGCCGGTTATTCCTTTTTTGCATGTTTTTTTCACTCAAGCGCGACACATAACGCAGTTAATAGTTAACCTTGTTATGCAATATACTGCATCGCTCCTGTGATTGTCAAAAAAAAAATTAACCCGTTTGTCAAATGTGCCGAAGCGACAGGCGCTATATAAACTTATAACAATAATAAATAATATTTTACGCTCTTTGATAACAAATTTGACTAGTGATTTTTTTCCCGAAATCACCGCATTCCAGCACCCGTAGCCATCCCTTCTCAGGCTTTCCCTTGTGGGCGGAGTCGCAAAAACTACCTTATATATACCGGAATGCAGTAGAGATCTCTGATCCTGTAATATGCGCATCGAATTCAGCAACCAGCCGAGAAATATGGCGGAGAAACCCACTCCAAAGTCCGCACGACTCGCTTCTGCGGACACGCAGCTATCCAACTCTGCCGACCCTCCTGCGGTGGCCATTCTGGCCGGAGGAAACAGCCGCCGTATGGGACGCGACAAAGCCCGCCTCGAACTGGGGGCATCTACCCTCCTGGAACGGGTGCTTGCGGCGACAGTTCCGCTGGCTATTCCCTGCATCCTGATCGCCAATGACTCCGGACCTCTCGCCCATCTCGAACGGCCCGTTTATCCGGACCTGCGCCCAGGTTCAGGTCCCCTCGGCGGTCTCCTCACGGCGCTGACCGTCGCCCCCTCCTCCTCCGTGCTCCTCCTGGCCTGCGATCTGCCCTTTATCACCACTCCATTCCTGCGCTTCCTGCTACAGGCGCTGGGTACACACCAGGCCGTCGTGCCGCGCAGCTCCGATGGTTTGCAGCCTTTGTGCGCGGTCTACACTCGGTCCTGCCTGCCGACCATCGAAAGCACTCTGAACCGCGGCGACTTTCGCATTTCCTCCTTCCTGGCCGACATCGATGCGCTCATCCTGACCCGGGATCGCTGGCAGGCCTTCGATCCCCAACAACTGCTGTTCACCAATCTCAACACTCCCGAAGATTACCAGCGGGCCCAGGAACTACTCAGAGAAGAAGGGAATTAAAAAAAGAGTCCCTGCGTTTATAACGCAGAAACCCGTGAGTGCAGCGCAAAAACGCGCCGCCAGAATCCCCTTTTCAATCGAAAAACGAATAGCTTATTGCAGCGTCTGGAGAGCCCGACGGACAGTTTGCCCGAAAATGGCCGCGACCTGCAACAAAGTCATTCCTCTCTATAAATCTCCAGATAACCTTTCCAATACAGGCGCCCCTTCGCTCTCCCACCCGCGAAGTGCGTAGTACTCGGCGAGCATGCGCTCGAAGTTGTCCCCCCCGATCCGCACGCCGTCGTAGTCGCCGCCGCAGAGCGGTTCCTCGCGAATCCGGAAAGGCAGCCCGTCGTCCAGAGTGCTAATCCCCTCGCGTAGCGCCAGTCCCCGCTCCAGATTGCAGATCTCCCTTCCACACGCGTCGATCTCCAGTTCCAGGCCCATAACCATCTGCACCAGAGATTTCATCCACGCTTCGGAGATCGTCCTGCTGGCAAAGGTGCAGACCAGCGCCGAATCGATCACCGCACGCACGTTCTCCGCGTCGATGACCATCTCCGCTTTGCCCTCGACCGATGTCGGATTCCCATTGGCGGCACTGTACTCGGCATCGATGGTCCACGACTTGAGATGACACGCCCCGCGGCAGCCAGTCGCATATGCCAGAGCCATGCTCCAGACCCCCCGCGGATCGTACGATGGAAATTCCATTCCCTTGACGTGCAGAGCAAAATCGACGCTCTCCGGAATCCGCTCTGCAGCCGCGCGCACCCCATCCGCCAACAATTCTCCCAACCAACCCCGGCGCTCTGCGATGATACCGACCATGCCCAGGACCGCCTCGCAGTCCCCCCAGTTCAGCTGCAGGCCATCGTAATCCCGCGCGATCCGCTCCCGGTCGAGAAGCCCTCGCTGGCAGCACTCCATGGCAAAGCCGATCGTGCCCCCGAGCGAAATGGCGTCGATGCCGTGCTCGTTGCAGGCGGCAAACGCCGCGATAATCGGCTGGTAATCGAGCAGGCCGCAGTTGATACCCAGAGCCCACGCGCTCTGGAACTCGGGCCCGCGCACCTGCTTCCCCCTGGAGCCACCCCGATCCGGTGTACAGAGCTTGGCCGACTGGAGAGGACACCGATAACAGTGGACGGAATGTGCCCCCTCTTCGCCTGCGGGTAACTGGGCAAACTGGGACCGATAGGTCTCGGAATCCAGGCGACCCCGGATCTCGGCGTAGCTCGCAACTCTCTGATAGTTATGTGCCGGCAACAGCCCGTTCAGGGCCAAAGTGTCGATCCAGAGCATGGTGCCCACCGATCCCAAAACGTCGCCTGTGATCCGGTCCCGCTTGAGTTCGCGCGCCAGATCCGGCAGCAGCTGATCCAACCCCTGGCGATCGAACACGGGCACTTCCCGATGCCCCGGAACGATCGCGATTCCCTTCAGCAACTTGCTCCCCAGCACCGCTCCTAATCCCCCTCTACCAGCGCTCCGCTGGCCGTCGAAAAAACCGGCGAAACGGACGGCGCGAGGAGGTTCCGCCGCCGGACCAATACATCCGACGGCAGCTTCGGAACCTGCGCGCTCCCGGAGGAGCGCCTGAGCCCGAGAGACACTCTTGCCCCAGAGTTCGGCGGCATCCCGCAGTTCGACCGTATCTCCATCGATATACAGGTAAGCAGGTTTTTGGGCGGCCCCGGTGAGGATGAGACCGTCGTACCCGGCCCGGCGCAGATTGACGCCCAGCATCCCCCCGCAGTTGGAGCAGAGATAGGAACCGGTCAGCGGGCTCTTGGTGACCCATTCGTATTTCTGACACGAATAGACTTCCGTTCCCGTGAAAGGTCCGGTCATCATCACCGCGACGTTCTCCCGGGCGAACGGCTCAGTACCCGGTGGCAACAGGTCCCACAGATAGCGGGCCCCCAACCCCCGGCCGCCGATGTAGCGACGGACATATTCCGGAACCAGGGGCAGTACTTCCCAGCCTCCCGTAGTCAGATCCATCTTCAATACGCGGTTTAGATAGCCGTACATGAACCTTCCTTCAAATTTGCGATCTTCATCTGGGTTTCCCGGATCTTTCTACAATTACTATACGAACCCCTCGAATCCCGTCAATCTGATCCCCCTTTAGAAGGTGAGATGCCAGTGCATGACAGCTGGCCTCAAAGCGGTGGCTGGCCTCCCGGCCAGTTCGCGACAGACCCGTCCCATCGGCAGCTTGTCTGTGACCGGGCTGCCCCATCTCCCCTGCCGTGCGCCTGCACCCGTTGCCCAATTCCCGTTTCTCTCTATAAATTTTGCCGATTTTTTACAAAAAAAAGTCGATAAAATCAATCCTTTCAGGCATGGTTTTTGTTTCTATCTATCAAAAAATTACAAATTTACCGCTTTTTCTTGCCTGGGGAGTTTTACATCCCCATATTACATGTTTGTATCACCGGTCCACCTAGGACTATCACATCTCCCACCTCCCAAAGGAGTCGGCAAAATGGCAGACCTGCAGGCAATTGCTGAAAACATCATCAAGGGGCAGGCACCCAAGGTCCAGGAACTGGTCAACGAGGCTCTCGCAGACGGCACTCCCGTCCGCGAGATTCTGCACGAAGGCCTGATCGCCGGTATGAACGTAGTCGGCGAAAAGTTCAAGAACAACGAATTCTACGTGCCCGAAGTGCTGATCGCCGCCCGCGCCATGAAGCAGGGCATGGAGCTGATTCGCCCCCGCCTCATAGAAGAAAAGGTCGAGCCGCTGGGCAAGGCTTCCATCGGCACGGTCAAGGGCGACCTTCACGACATCGGCAAAAACCTGGTGGCCATGATGCTCGAAGGTGCGGGCATTGAGGTCATCGATCTGGGTATCGACGTGTCGCCCGAAAAGTTCATCGACTCGGTCAAGACCCAGGGCGCTCAGGTCATCTGCATGTCGGCACTGCTGACCACCACCATGCCCTCCATGCAGACCACGGTCGAGGCCGTGAAAGAGTCCGGCCTGACCGACGTCCGCGTCATGATCGGCGGCGCCCCGGTGACCCAGGCCTACGCCGATCAGATCGGCGCCAACGGCTATGCTCCCGACGCGGCCAGCGCCGCCGAAATAGCCAAGGAGTTGATCGAAGGTCTCAAGTAGGGCTGCTTTGGGCTCAGATCTTCCGATGTCAGCGGACGGCTGAGCCGTTTGGAGTTCGTGCACTCGAGGCACAGGCTCTACAGCATGTGGAGAAGATGCCCGTCGGGGCGGCGTCGGTGCGCTATCGTGGCACCACTGTATTCGCCGACCGGGACGGGCATCTTCATTCTTCAGCCTATTTTTCAATCGGATCGCAGAAGGTGATCCGATTAAAAAATAGGCCCAACAGCGGCCAGCGGCGCGGTGCTGGCCGAGGTAAAGTGGGTGCATGCGCGCCATCGACTACGCAAGACATAACGCCGAAGTCCGCACCATCTGGGATACCTACCGCCGGGGCGCTCCCATTCGCGTGCCCATGATTCTGGGCATCAACCCGCGCTACACGACCTTCGACCATCCCGCCAATCCGCGCGCCACTACCTTCGAACAGTACTTCACCGACCCGGAAGTGATGCTCACCCGCCAGCTCGAACACCAGAGCTGGGTGCGCCGGCACGTGCCCCAGGATGTCGAAATGGGACCGCCGGAATCGGGCTGGGAAGTGTACGTCGATTTTCAGAACTCCTACGAGGCGGGCTGGTTCGGCTGCCAGATCCGCTACTTCGACGACGAAGCGCCCGACACTCTCCCTCTGCTGCAGCGCGAAGAGGACAAAAACGGCATCTTCGACGCCGGCGTGCCCGATCCCTTCGCGGGCGGCCTGATGCAGCGCAACTGGGATTTTTTCGAATATTTCAAAAATAGGCAGCGGGATGGATTCACCTGGGAGGGCAAGCCGATCGCCGATGTGCGGCCGGCCGGCATGGGAACCGACGGACCGCTGACCGTAGCCTGCAATCTGCGCGGCGCCAGCGAACTCTACACCGACCTGGCGACCGACCCCGACTACGCTTCGCGACTGTTGGAATTCATCACCGAAGCCACCATCGCCCGCATCCAGGCGTATTGGGAGCGCCTCGAACTCCCGCCTAAGGTCCAGGGCTACGGCTTCGCCGACGATGCCATCCAGTCGATCTCCATCCCCATGTACCGGGAACGGGTACTGCCCTTTCATCGCCGACTCGTCGAGGCACTCTCCGCCGGCGGCCCCCACGCCATCCACCTGTGCGGTGACGCCGCCCGCTATTTCCCCTTGCTGCGCGACGAGTTGGAGGTTTATTCCTTCGATACCGGCTTTCCCATCGACTTCGGCTCCGTCCGTCAGCAGGTCGGCCCCCAGGTCGAGATCAAAGGCGGCCCTGCAGTCACCTCGCTGCAGACCGCCAACCCGGCCCAGATCCGCGAAGAAGTGCGAAATATCCTCGCCTCCGGCATCGCGACAGGGGGCCGTTTCATCCTGCGCGAAGCCAACAATCTCTCGCCGGGTATTTCGCTGGAGAACCTGTGGGCCATGTACGATGCGGTGAAAGAATTCGGCCGCTACGAAGAAGGAGTGCTATGTTCCTGAAAGTCATCGCCTGCGAAGTCGCCTTCCGCGAGATCTGCCACTGCGCCTCCCGTTCGGTCAATCTGTTCGATCTGGAGTTTCTCAGCCAGGGTTACCACGACAACCCCGAGATCGGCCTGGGGCGCATCCAGGAATTGATCGACGCGACGGAAAAGGATCGCTTCGACGCCGTTCTTCTGGGCTACGGCCTCTGCAACAACATGCTCAGCGGCCTGCGGGCCAACGATCTGCCGGTCGTGATTCCCCGCGCCCACGATTGCATCACCTTTCTGCTGGGCTCCAAAGAGCGCTACCAGGAGATCTTCGACGAACAGCCGGGGACCTATTACTACACCGCCGGCTGGCTCGAGTATCGCCGGCGAGGAGGGGAACGCCCCGAACGCCGACAGGGAGCCGAGCTGGGCAATCAGACGAGTTATGATGAAATGGTGGAGCAGTACGGAGAGGAGAACGCCCGCTACCTGCACGAGTTTATGGACAGCTGGACCCAGCACTACACGCGCGGCCTGGTCATCGACTTCGACTTCACCGCCGGTCTGCCTTTCAAGGAAGAGGTGCGCGCGCTCTGCCAGCAGCGCGGCTGGCAATACGAAGAGACACAGGGCGACCTGAGTCTGCTGCAGAGCTGGATGGATGGAAGCTGGGACGACCGGGATTTCCAGGTCGTCCATCCCGGCGAACAGGTACGCCCCACCTACGACAGCCGTATCATTCAAATTGCGCCGCTTCCCGCCGCTATATCGACCTGACGAAGGAGAGTTATGACTACCTCGACCTGCCAGTGCATCCTGCTCCCCGAAATGTGTTCCTGCGAAGTGCCTGTGGGAACTTCGCTACAGGATGCGCTCTCCCTGCTCGATGTCGAAGTGATCGTTCCCTGCGGCGGAGAGGGGACCTGTGGCAAATGCCGGGTGGAAGCACACGGGGCGCTTTCCCCCCTGGCCCCGGACGAACGCGCCCTGCTCAACCAGGCGCAGTTGGAGGCCGGAATCCGCCTCGCCTGCCAGGCCCGCCTGGAGGGGGATGTTCAGGTCTCCGTTCCCGCCGCCTCCCGTACACCCGACATGCGCATTCTTCTGGGCGGCACCATGCGCCAGATACAGGCGGAACCAGCCGTCTTCAAAAAGACGGTGCAGCCTACGGAACAAACCCTCGAAGAAGCCCACTCTCGTCTGGAACACCTGCGCCGCTGCGGCGATCTGCGCGCCGACCTGCGCGCCGACCTCGACCTGCTGCGACGTCTGCCCTCCGTTCTGGGTGACGGCGCCAACACAGTGACTGCCGTCGTCCGCGACGACCAACTGCTCGACGTCGAATCGGGTGACACTTCCGACCGCTGTTTTGGCATCGCTCTCGACCTGGGCACCACTACGGTTGTCGCCAGCCTGGTGGATCTGAAATCGGGACGCGAACTGGCTCACGCCGCCACCGTCAACCAGCAGACCAGCTTCGGCCACGACGTCATCGGTCGCATCAACGCCACTCTGGAGCGGGAAGATGGCCTTCAGCAGCTCCAGAAAGCCGCGCTGCGCAGCATCGACGACGTCATAGACCAGGTGCTGCAGAAGACCCAGATCGATCGCCACGAAGTATACGAGGCAACGCTGGTCGGCAATTCTACCATGATGCACCTCTTCCTCGGCATCTCTCCGGAATCTCTGGGCAAACTGCCGTACATCTCCATCGTCGGCGACCCGGTAGTGGAGCCGGCCCACAGATTCGGCCTGGAACTCCATCCCGCCGCCCGCCTCTACGTAATGCCCAATATCGCCGGCTTTGTCGGCGCCGATACCGTGGGCGCCATTCTGGCCGCCAGCCTGGACGAAGACGACGGTCGCACTCGCCTGATCGCCGATATCGGCACCAACTGCGAAATCGCCCTGCGCCTGGGCAACCGCCTGCTGGTCACCTCCACTCCCGCCGGACCAGCTTTTGAAGGTGCGCGCATCGCCTGCGGCATGTACGCCGCCCCGGGCGCCATTGAGGAGGTCCATATCGATGGGGATATCGTCTGCAAAACGATCGACGGAGAACCCGCGCGCGGACTGTGCGGCTCCGGCCTGGTCGATGCCAGCGCCGAATTATTGCGCGCCGGCATCGTCGATTTCACCGGCCGCATGCTGGCACCCGACGAACTGGATGGCCAGTTGAATGCCGCCCTGCGGGAACGGCTAATCGAAGGGGAAGAGGGGCTGGCCTTTATATTGGCCGCACCCGATCCCGACGCGCCCATCGTCTTCACGCAGCGGGATATGCGCGAACTGCAGCTGGCCAAGGCCGCTATCCGCACTGGCATAGATCTGCTGCTGGAGCATGCCGGCCTTTCGGTGGGCGACCTGGACGAGTTCTGCATCGCCGGCGGTTTCGGCAGCTACATCGACAAGGCCAACGCCATGCACCTGGGCCTCATTCCCGAGCTGCCGGAGGAAAAACTCAACTTTATCGGCAACGGCGCCCTCGTGGGCGCCCGACTGGCGCTGCTGTCGCGCACCTTGCGCCGTCGGGGCGACCAGGTTGCGCGCGCGGCCGAGCACCTGCAGCTGGCCCACACTCCCGATTTTCAGATGCGCTATTCCGAAGCGATGATGTTCGCCGAAGAGTAGATCACATTGGGAAAGACGCAGACTTGCAGACCCTGGTGTAACGCTGATATAAACTCCTCCGCTGGAGGAGCCTATCCCTTTTTTCTAAAAGAGATGTTTCTGACCCCTGAGCAAGGAGGAATGACTCAATGTCCCTGATCCGCATCGGTGAAAGCCTGCACTGCCACATCCCCACGGTCCAACAGTCTGCAAGGCGCTGGCTGTGCGGCGACCCCCTGGATCGCGAAGCTGGCGAGCGACATTTGGTCAAACTCGTCCATGATCAAATCGCCGCCAACGCCCACTATCTGGACGTCAACGTCGACAATTTTCTCTCCGATAATGCCATTGGACTCGAGGGCGCCCAGAAGATACTGGACCATTTCTTCGACCTGATCCTTCTCCACGGCCAGGGCATTCCCCCCTGCGTCGACAGCTCCGATCCCGATCTGCTGATATGGGGTCTGCGCCGCTACCATGAGCGCACCGAGGGCAAGGGGAAGCCGCCCCTGATCAACTCTGTGGCCATATCGAAGCTGGAGCCTCTGGAACTGCGCCGGGAATTCCCCTTTTCCGCCGTCGGCATGCTGCTGGAACGGGCGGACGACAGCGGTGCCGGCTTTACCGACATCGCCGGTCCCGAGGTCTATCACGACACTGCCCGGGCCATCTTTGACAAGGCGAGAGAGATAGGATTTGCGCCGGAGGAGATCTTTTTCGATCCGACCGTGGGCCCGCTGGGTGCGGATATGGTCGGCTATACGAAGAGGACGTTCGAAGGGATCCGCATCATCCGCTCTGATGCAGAGATGGAAGGAGTGCACATCTGCCTCGGTCTCTCCAACTGCTCGGACGGCCTGCCCCGTCGGCGCGGCATGAACAAGGCCTATCTGCGGGTGGCCATGGAGCACGGAGCGGACGCCGCCATTCTCGACGTGGCGAGCATAGACGAAAACGAGGGGGTGGATCCAAATATTCTGCGGCTGATCCGCCGGGTGATGGAGGGGGAGGGAACCGATGCTCTGCCGCTGTTGGTCGACTACGCTCAGGCCTACCCCCGCTCTCCGGAACTGCCGCGTCGCGATCCGTTCCCCGATAAATTCCAGTCCGACTTGAAAGATCCGGATCAGACGACCTACATCCTGGAGATGGCGCCGGCCGAAAACAACGTCGAACAGATCTATGCCCTGGCCGAAGCGGCTCGGGATACCCCCTTCACCTTCGCCATCACCGATACCCCGAGCGGCAAACCCGCGCCCGGCCCCGATACCATCGGTCTGGAAGTGGCGCGAATCATGAACAGACAGCCAATCGTCAACCTCTCCTGCAAGGGGGAAGATCGGATCGGCATGGCCAGGCGCGTTCTGGGGCTCTATCACCAGGGGTTGCGCAACTTCTTCGCCGTAACCGGGGACTACTCGTTCGATGGACGGGCCGTTTTCGACCTGGACGCGGTGACTCTCGTGCAGGCCATTGATTCCATGCGCCGAGGCTTGAACTACGCGACGCTCCTTCCTCGACCACAGGGCGATCTGGAAGGAATCAGCGTCGGAGGAGCGGTCTCACCCTTCAAGTATATGGAACCCGATCTGTGGGGCCAGTACATGAAGATGTGGAAAAAACACCAGGTGGGCGCCGGCTACTTCATCACCCAGGTGGGCTTCGACCCCAAGAAGTTTCAGGAACTCAAACTCTACATGAACCGGGCCGGTATGGGAGACGTGCCGCTCCTGGGGTCGGTCTATTATCTGGATCCCCGGGTCGTCTACATCCTCTCCAACTATAAGGTCCCCGGCCTCACGATACCCGTAGATCTGGCCAGGAAGTACTACAGCGTCCTGTTGCCCAAAAAAGAGCGCTCCCGCATCCGCAAGATGGACTTTGTGGATCTGGTCGATTACGAGCACCGCTTCGCCATTCGGAACATGGCCCTGCTGGCCGATATTCTGGTGCGCGGTCTGGGCTATAAGGGGGTCGATCTGGCCGGCATCCACGATATAGACAATGCGCTGGAAGTCCTGGCGGTGATCCAGGAGTTGAAGGATCGCGATTGGCGAGAGAGCGTGGAAGAGTACTACTCGGGAAACGGGAAGCGGAAGATGGAACTGGGACAGGAAGGCGGCTTCTATCTCTTCCCGGACGGAGAGGACGGCCTCCTGGCAGACGGTCCCTTCCAAAAGGGCGATCGCGGCGATTACAATCGCACCAGCCCGAGCATGAAGCAGTTGCACAGTCGTTTCTTCGACCCGCAGGGCAGTGGCTACGGGCTACTCAAATGGATGGTTTCCGGCTGCGAGGACGGCGCCCGCCTTCGCTGGGCTACTCTGTTCGAGCAGGCGGTAAAAACCAAGACGCTGGGCTGCGAAATGTGTGGGGATTGCCGCATCGCCGACCTCCAGTATCAGTGCCCGGAACCTACCAACGGCTGCGCCAAGCATCAACTCAACGGCCCCTGCGGCGGCGCCGATGAAAACGGCATGTGTGAGGTACACCCAGAGCGGCGTTGCTACTGGGGACAGGTCATCGAAGCGGCTCTAATCGACGGCAATATGGAGTCCCTGCTCAAAATCCAGTTGCCCAAAGACCCCCAGCTCCTGCACACCTCGTCCTGGCGCAACGAAGTACTCGAGCTCGTTTCCAAGCCCCTCGACCTGGGCGATCCCGGCGACGGCATGCCGGGTTGACAGAGAGGATGAAGCCATGACCAATCGCGAACGCCTGCTCACCGTCCTCGACGGCAGCAGCCCGGACCGCATTCCGTGGATTCCACGGCTGCAGGTCTGGCACACCGCCCACTCCAAGCAGGGGACCCTTCCCGAACCCTTCCAGGAACTCTCCCTGGCTGAAGTAGAGCGGGAACTGGATATGGGCAATCCGGCGCGGGGAGGACGCATTTTCACCACCGAACAGGGGGGAGATGTCGAGGTGACCCAGGAGAGTGAAGGGGATACTGTGCTGATCACCTATCGCACCCCGGTCGGCTCCGTCTCCATCCGTCACCGACACACCGAAGAGCAGAAAAAAATTGGTATCGGCGGCCTAGAAGTGGAACACATGATCAAAAGCTCCGCAGATTTCGCCGTGGTCGAGTACCTGGCGGAACACACCCACTACCATCCTACCTATGAAGAATACCGCGCCTATGAGGACGAGATCGGTGAGGATGGTTATCCCATGATTGGAGCCGGGGATTGCCCGTTTCACTACTTTCTGCAGAAGCTGGCCGGCTATCAGAACGGCTACTATCTCCTCAACGATTATCCGGACGAGGTAGAGCATCTGATGGCGACCATAGAGGAGGTAGACCGCGAAAGCCTGTGGCCGATCATCGCCCACTCTCCGGCCCGCCTGATTCTACATGGCGTCCATTTCGATTCGAGTATCACTCCGCCCCCATACTTTTCGCGCTACATCACTCCGTATTACCAGGATTTTTCCGAGCTGCTGCACGAGCACGACAAAACCCTGGCCATGCACGCGGACAACGATTCCCGCTTGATCCTAGAGCATATCGAGGAGGCCGGCTTCGACATGGCCGAGACCTTCACCACCGCTCCGCAGGTCACCTGCACCCTGGAAGAAGCGCGTCAGGCCTGGAAGGATCGAGTTATCATATGGGGCGCAGTGCCGTCGGTAATTCTCGAACCGGCCTATTCGGAAGAGGTCTTCGAAACCTATATGCGCCAGCTCTTTCGGACCATAGCTCCCGGCGATGCCTTTATCCTGGGCGTATCCGACAACATCATGCCGGCCGCTCTCCTCGAGCGCCTGAAGCGCATCCCCGAGATGGTCGAAGAGTGGGGAAATTACCCGATCGATCCCGCCCGAATTACCTGAAAAAAGGGGTCGTCTGCAGGACAGGAAACGACCAGGAAAGGAAATCTCAATGACACCCAGAGAGCGCGTCGAGAGGACACTGCGCGGCGAATTGGCCAACAAGGTCCCTTTCACCGCCTTTGCCGACAGACTGCCCCGCTCCGCAGCTTCTCGCCGACTGCGCAACGGCGGCCTCTGCCTGATCGACCGCCAGGCTTCCATCTTCCGCGTCGTCACCCCCAACGTCCACCGGCAGCAAATCCACTACGTCGAAGGGGGCAATACTTTCGTGCGCACCGCGCTCGAGACGCCAGCCGGAACACTCGACGAAGTGGAACAGTACGGCCCCAACGGCATGACCAGCTGGCATGTCGAGCGCTTCTTCAAAGACCCGGAAGACTACAAACCCTTGCTGGCTCTCATCGAGGATCAGCAGTACGAACCCGACTACGAAAACTTCCTGCAGCGCCAGGAACAGTTGGGAGACGACTTCTTTCTACGCCCCGATATCGGCTACTCTCCCATGCACACCATCGTGTATTCGCTGATGGGGATCGAGTGCTTTGCCAGGGAGTGGGCCGAACGCCGCGATGAGGTAATCGAGCTCTACGATGCGCTGGTGGAGAACCATCGCAGCCTCTACCCGATCGCCGCCCAATCCCCTGCCCTGATGGTCAACTACTGCGGTAATGTCAGCCCCGAGATCGTCGGTCTGAAGCGGTTTGAAGAGTACTATCTGCCTCACTACGACGAGTTCGCCGACATCATGCACGCCCACGACAAACTGGTGAGTGTCCACTTCGACGCCGCTACCTGGCTTTTCGAAGAGTTCATCGGCCTTTCCCGAATCGACTGCGTCGAGGGCTTCACCCCTCCGCCGGATGGCGATATGACCGTAGCCCAGGCGCGCAGTGTCTGGCACGACAAACTCCTCTGGATCCATTTTCCTCCCACCGCACACCTGGATCCGGTCGCGGAGATCGAGGACGCGACGCGCCAACTCCTGCGCGAGGCAGCCTCGGGCATGCGCTTCCTCATCGGCACCGCCGAAAGCCTGCCCGAGCAGAACTGGCAGGAGGCGCTGTTCGCCATCATGAAGATCATAAACACCGAAGGACAGCTACCGCTCACTTGAGCCATTGTATTGTACGGGGCGCAACAGCTCGAGTTCACAAACAAAAATCCCGGACGATTTCGAAGTCGTCCGGGATTTCTGCTACAGTGGCTTTATTTTTAGTTGTGCGAAAATTCGTGCAATCGCTCGCCGTACTGAGCCCGCATCTTGTCCAGAGCGCGATCCCGCAGCTGCCGAATCCGTTCGCGCGTCAACCCCAGCGCCATACCGATCTTCTCCAGGCTCATCGGCTCTCGACCGCCGATCCCGAAATAGGAGCAGATGATCTGATATTCCCTCTCGTCGAGCACCTCCAGAGAGATCTGTAAAATCTCACACAGAGCGGTCCTCTCGAACTCCTCTTCCACATCGATGTCGGCCGCGGGGAAGGCTGCCAGCAGGCTCTCTTCTTCGTTCGGATAAACGGGTACGTCGAGAGAAATCTCCCGCCGGGACACCGCCAGGGCATTCTGCACCCGATCGGGACCGATGCCGGTACTCTCGACAATCTCATCGAAAGTGGGATCCCGTCCCAATTTTTGGCTCAGCACCACCGCCTGACGCTCCACCTTTTTCAGATCGTAGACGTGATTCACAGGAGGACGCACGTCTTTACTCGTCCGGTCCAGCGCCTTGAAAATCGCCTGCCGAATCCACCACACGGCATAAGTTATGAACTTGAGCCCGCGCGTCTCGTCGAAGCGGGGCACCGCTTCGATCAAGCCCATATTGCCCTCGGATATCAACTCTATCAGCGGCAGTCCCGAGCCGGTGTACTCGCGCGCCACGCTGACCACAAAGCGCAGATTGGCCGCTACCAGCTTCTGCATCGCTCCCTCGTCGCCGGCCTTGATCTGCTTGACCAGTTCCACTTCCTTCTCCCGACTCAGCGGCTCGCAGTGTCCAATATCCCGCCAGTAAATCTTCAGCAGATCAGAAGATCTGTTCTCGGTCTCTCTTGCGGCTGACATTTTCTCTCCTCACGCGCTTCTGGCGCCCCAAACAACATCGAGAATAAAGTGTCTGAAAACGTGCAACAAATACCGTACCAATGATTTTCCTCAGCCTGCAATACCGCTCGGAACTCCAATAAAATCCAGTAGATCCATCGATTAATGTACCTTCTTCATCACCGTTGCATCCACGGGCAAAACGACGAGATGGGACATCCGTCCCCCACGGCTCATCTCCACATTGCGACTCGACTGTCGCAGCGCGATTTGCGGCCATCTCCCCTTCTCAAGCGCGCCGACGCTCCTTTCCGCTCCGCATCCGACGCGCCGCCAGCTGCACCCCTTCGATGATCTTGGTATACCCGGTGCAGCGACATAGATTGCCGGCCAGTGCCCGGCGGATCTCATCCTCGCTCGGCTTGGGGTTCTCCTCGAGTAGCGCCACGATGGACAGCACGAATCCCGGCGTGCAGAACCCGCACTGCATCCCCCCCACCTCCACCAGCGCCTGCTGCACTAGATGGAGTTCGCCATCGCTGGCGATCCCTTCGATAGTGATCACTTCCCGACCATCCGCTTCCACCGCCAGCATCAGGCAGGAGGTGACCGGTTGGCCGTCCAGCAGCACGGTGCAGGCGCCGCAGTCGCCCGTGCCGCACCCCTCTTTGGTGCCGGTCAGCAACAGCTGGTCGCGCAGCACCGCCAGCAGCGTCTTGCGCGGCTCCACCTCCAGACTGTAATGCCGACCGTTGATGGTCGTCTCTATCCGCCGTTTCATGCCACCCTCCTCTGTGCAGCTGCCCTCTGCCGGGCGTTTTCGAGCGCCGTTTCGATCATTCTCCCGGTCAAAACGCGGACCAGTTCGCGGCGAAAACCCGCCGAAGCCCGCACATCGCTGATAGGCTTCGCCTCGTCGGCTGCCTTTTCGGCGACGGCGGCGATCAACTGCGGCGTAAGCACCTGACCGCGCACCATCCCCTCGGCAGCGCGGGCTCGCATCGGCGTCGATGCCACGGCCCCGAGGGCGATGGCCGCCGCCTCGCACACCTTCCCGTCATCGGCCAGCATCAGCGCCACCCCCACGCCGACGGCGGCGATATCCATCGCCCCACGGGTGGTGTGGCGCACATAGGCCGACCCGGTCCGCAGACCGACCGCTGGCAATTGCACGCCAGTGACCAGTTCGCCCCGTTTGAGAGCACTCCGACCGGGGCCGATAAAGAAATTGTCCAGCCCGAGGGAGCGACGACCTGTAGGCCCGGCGATGCGCACTCTGGCCCCCAGCGCCAGCAGCCCCGGGGACGTATCCGCCGAAGGAGCGGCGTTGCAGACATTGCCTATCAGAGTCGCCCGGTTGCGAATCTGCACCGAACCGACTACTTCGGCGCCCTGAGCAACCGCCTGATAATCGCGCCGCACTTCCTCAGCCCGTTCGATCTGGCGCATGGTGACCGCAGGACCGATGACGAGATCTCCCCCGGATGTCAGGCGCAATTCATCGAATCCCTTGATCTGCTTTATATCGATTACTATCCGTGGACCGTATTCGCGCCCCTTCATGCGCAGCAGCAAATCGGTTCCACCGGCCAGCACGGCGGCCCCCCTCTCCTGAAGCAGGGCCACCGCCTCCTTGATCGTCTTCGGCACTACATATTCAAAAGTTCGCAAAACAGTCCTCCCTGTTTCTCGCGCACAAGTCCGCTCACGCTTTCTCTTCGGCCCGCTGCCGCAGGGCGGCGAGCACCCGTTCGGGAGTGATCGGCAGTTCGGTCACCCGCACGCCAATCGCGTCGTGAATGGCGTTGGCCACGGCGGCCGCCCCCGGTATAATCGGCGGTTCTCCGACGCCCTTGGCTCCGTAAGGTCCATCGGAACAGGGCTCTTCCACCAGCACAGTTTCGACATCTGGAACGTCCAGTATGGTCGGAATCGGATAGTCGAGAAGGTTCGGATTGAGCAGCTGGCCATCGCCGTATCGATATCCCTCCATCAACCCCAGACCGATGCTCTGGATCGCCCCTCCCTGCATCTGCCCTTCGACCTGGGTCGGATTGAGCGCCCGCCCCACATCCTGGGCCGCCAGCAGCCCCAATAGGGTTACCTGCCCCGTCTCCGTATCCACCTCGACAGTGGCGATATCGACCGAATAAGAGGGATGGCTGGGAACGCTGCCCAGAACCCACTGGCCGCTGATCGGCCCCGCAGCGGTGCGCCGGGCGCTGGCCGCCAGTTCCGCAAGCCCCACCGAGCGCTTCGACCTCTTCACCCGCACCCGCCCATCGGCCAATTCCAGCTTCTCTTCGGCAACCTCCAGGAATTCCGCCGCCGCACTCAAAATTCGCTTGCGCGCCTCCCGCCCGGCCTGACGCGCCGCCGTTCCCGCCGAATAGGTCGCCAGGCTGCCGGCGCTCAGCGCCGTATAGGGTACCATGTCGGTATCCCCTAGAGTCACCTTCACCCTCTCCACCGACACCCCCACCTCCTCGGCCACGATCTGGGCCAGGCTGGTGTGGAGACCGGTTATATCGATCTGACCGGTCAACAGCGACACCGAGCCATCCTCGCCGACGGTGATAAAGGCGTTACTCGGTCCCGAACCATTGGTCCACTCGCCGCACGCAATCCCCATCCCCTGATTCCGCTTCAACCGCCTTTTGCCCCAGCGAGCCGCTTCCGCGGCCCGGCGGAGCGTCATCCTCATCCAGTCCTTTTCCAGCGGTTTCCCCCCCAGCGACCCATCCCCTTTGCGCACCGCGTTCTTCATCCTCAGCGCCATCGGGTCCATCCCCAGTTCGCGCGCCAGCAGATCCATCTGCGACTCGCGCGCAAAGGCGGTCTGCACCGCTCCCGGTGCCCGATACGCCCCCGGCGCCGGCTTGTTGGTGCGCACTCCCAACCCCTCCAGCTTGACATGGGGAATTCGATACAGGCCGCGCAGACGCGCCGCACCCCCACCCCCACCGCTCCATCCCCTATCCCACACGATCCGGCCCTCTATCGCGGTCAGCGTCCCATCCTTCTTCGCCCCGGTCTTGAGACGCACGTGGCAACCCGGAGCCGGGCGTCCATCCAGAAACTCCTCGTCCCGCTTCATCTCCACCTTGACCGGACGCCCGGTGCGCCTGGTCAGCAGCGCGGCATGCGGTTCGGTGAAAGTCCCGTTTTTGGCTCCAAACCCTCCCCCTACCTGCGTCACGATCACGCGGATCTTGCCGTGCGGCATCTTCAGCGCTCCGGCCACCCCGTCGCGTATGTTGAACGCCCCCTGGGCCGCGGTCCATATGGTGATCCGGCCATCTGCTTCCAGTCTGGCCGTCGCCGCGTTCGGTTCCATGTAGGTCTGGTGGAAATACGGCACCCGATATTCCGCCTCGACGACCACATCCGCAGCGGCGAAACCCGCTTCGACATCTCCCTCTATCAATTCATCGCGAGCCGCCACGTTGCGCAGAGCGAGCCCGTTCTCATCCATCACCTCCCGGGTCGGAGCACCCAGACGCACCTCGGGCGCATCCGTAGCCATCGCCTCTAGCGGATCGAAGAGGGCGGGCAGCAGTTCGTATTCCACCTCGATCAACTCCAGGGCATCCGCGGCGATATCCGGATCCTCGGCCGCCACCACCGCCACCTTTTGCCCCTGATAGCACACCTCGTCAGCGACGAACAGATCCAGATCGGGCACATCCGCAGCGGAAACTACGTCCACCACCCCATCGAGGGCGCGCGCCTTGTCGACATTGATACTGCGGATACGCGCGTGGGCGTGTGGGCTGTGCAAAACGCGACCGTAGAGCATACCCGGCAGGTTGATATCGGCGGCGTACAGAGCCTGACCTGTGGCGATCGCCCTGCCATCGACCTTGGTGGCCCGCTGGCCGACCTGCTTCAATTCCTTTTTTCGTGCCATTCTCTCTACTCCTTGGTGATGCGTATCGACCTCCACCCTGCTCCGCATTGAGATCCATCGAAGCATCCAGATTCTCAATCTGAATGTCCATAATAATTCGATTTCTTCATTCCATCAATACCCGGAGGTGCGCCTCCGCCGATGCGGCGAGCGCCTTCAGATCGTACCCTCCCTCCAGCACAGACACCAATCGTCCCTGACAGTGGTCGGCGGCCATGGAGAGAACTTCGCGCGTCAGCGCCGCAAATCCCTCCTCCCCCAACTCCATACCACCCAGCGGATCGGCGTAGTGAGCATCGAAACCGGCCGACACCAGAATGAAATCCGGTTGAAAGCTGTCGATCGCCGGACGCAGTTCCTCCTGGAAGACGCGCAGGTAGTCGGCATCCCCACGCCCGGGAGACTGCGGAACGTTCAGCGTAGCGCCCTCTCCTCCGGTGTTCCCCCGTTCGGAGGCCGCCCCTGTCCCCGGGAAAAAACCGGGCGAGTACTGGTGGATACTGAAAACGAAAATCGAAGAGTCTCCATCAAAGCTGTGCTGGGTCCCATTCGCATGATGCACATCCCAGTCCACGATCGCCACTTTCTCCAGACCGTGTTTCTCCTGGAGATGGCGGGCGGCGATGGCGATGTTGTTGAAATAGCAAAAACCCAGCGCCTGATCATACTCGGCGTGGTGACCGGGTGGACGCACCGGACAGAATCCGTTTTTTACTCGCTCACCCATCACCGCATCCACCGCCTGCAGCACCGCCCCAACCGCCAGCAACGCCGCCTCATAAGTAGCCGGCGAGACCAGCGTATCCGGCGTTTCTGCCACCAGCCTACCCAGGCCCGCGAGCTGGGCGATATGCTCCACGTGTTCCGGCGCGTGAATGCGAGTGATCGGCTCCACCTCCGCCGGTTCGGGACACAGGCGCACACACCGGTTGGCCAGACCGCTCTCCTCCAGCTGTTCCAAAATGGCCCTCAGCCGCTCCGGACGCTCCGGATGTCCATAGCCACTGTCGTGATCGAGAAATTTCGGATGATGGATCAGAGCCGTGTGTGCCATATCTCTCCCGTGCTGAAAAACCGGCACTCACATGCCGGAATGACGGTTGTAAAGTCACCTTCTCGACCATTCGAACCTATCTCAGGACGGGTTGCCCTCGTCCCGGGGGGGTGCTTCGATGCCCAGCAGTTTGAGCTTGCGGAAAAGGGTACTGCGATGAATACCCAGTTCGCGAGCAAACGCGTTGCGATTCCAGTCGTTGCGCTGCAGGGAATCGATGATATAGACCAGCCGATTGTTGAACGGCTGGTCTGCTTTAATGCTCTCCCGCAACACGCACTCCCGCTCGCAGCTGCTGCCCTTGAAAACATCCCAGCAGTGCTTTCCCAGGGCTTTCTCGCGGGGGATCCCCACAATCCGTTCGGCCGCCCGGTTGAAAAAGGTAATACACCACTCTCCGTCCACGGTGAAAACCCCATCGGCTATCGAATCCAGAATGACAGTATTACTCTTGGACTCGAATTCGGGGAGCGGTTCCCTGCTGTTTGCTACTGCCATCGCCCCAACCCCGTTCACAGCAATAGATTTTCCATCCGGGCACTCTACCCGGTCGTAGAGTACAAAACAAATATTGTACCAGTTTGTTTTACTATTCAAAATGGGGCCCCTTGAAGAGGGCACACAAAAAACGAGACACCCATGTCTCTATATGGCTTAATTTGCGACAATCTCATCCCGTTTCTCAACCGGGAAGTGACGAAGAAAATTCACTTCGAATATTCAAAAATGGAATGAATATCCAAATTCCCCTTATGCTTAAATACAATTGGGAGAACAATTCCGCTGGTTTATCCTCTTAATAGCCGCCACACTATTGCTGGCAGACATTTTGCTCCCTACTGAGATGCATTGCAATGATCGGCCCAAAACAATCCATCGCCCCCTTTTCTCACCCCGGAGAGAAGAATGAGACAGAAGAAATTCACCCTGGGAGCGGCTGTCATTCTGATCGGCCTGATCTATCTTTTCATCGCCGGTTTTCAGCAGTCCCAGGCCACGCACATGACAGTCAGCACCCTGGTCGAGCGCGCTCAGCACGAAGAGCTGGAAGGACTGCGCATCCAGTTGGGCGGGGAGGTGGTCGAAGGGAGTATCCAGTGGGATAAATTCCACCATCGAGCTTCCTTTGTCGCCACCCAGGGTGGGGCCAGGATTCCGATCCAGTATACGGGCAACGCCGTTTTGCCCGACACCTTCAAAGATGGCTCTCCGGTCGTGCTGGAAGGCAGATACGTGGCGGCGACCGGATCCTTTGAAGCCGAAGTAGTCATGGCAAAATGCCCCTCGAAGTACGAAGGCCAGAGCTATGAAGGCCATGTCGACACAAACCAAGGTGAGTAGCACTGCGCCAATCCATCCCCGCTCGGTTCCAAGACGCCCGAATAGAGGACCCACTTTTTCATTGGAGTCACGCACGATGCGGATTCTGATCACTTTCCTGCTCTTTCTGATGGCGCTGAACGCTCCAGCCAGGGGGTTGCAGATAAATGGCCGCCTCACCTCCTCTCTCTATACCTACGAGGGGCAGAAAAATGAGGCTACGACTACCGGCTATCTGCGCGCCTATCAGAGCCTCCGTCTCGATCTGGGCGATCTGATGCTCTCGGGGCTGTCTTTTCACACCTACTTGAGGGGCACGTCGGACCTGACCGAACAGGCCGAAACCGATCCCCGTCTGCGCGTCTACAGCACCTATCTGACCTGGAAAAAGTCGCGCTACCAGGTTCACCTGGGTCGGCAGCGCATTTACGCAGGGGTGGGCTACGGCAGCATCGACGGCATGCGGACCCATTCGACCATCGCCGGTTTCGACCTGATTTTCTACGCCGGCATGCTGGTTCCTTTAGATACCTCCACCGGAGTCAACTCCTGGTCGGCAGGCAATCTCTGGGGAGCGCGCCTCTCCACGCGGCGATTTTTCGGCACCGACCTCTCTCTCAGCTTTGCCAACCGCGAACGCGAAAGAGAGGCCTACGAACGGCCGGGGCAGTATTCGGGAATCCTCGTCGGCCCCCAGACCATCGTTCAGAGCCTCATCGGCCTCGACCTGAATCGCCACTTTGCGGCCGGACACAACCTCTATGGACGACTCGATTTCGACCTGAAGGATGAGAGCCTCCGCCGCGCGGAAGTGAGCGCCCGTTACGCCGTCTCCAGCAGTCTATCCGCCCAGGGGGAGTGGTTCCGCCGCGCCCCCTCCATATTTTACAACTCGATCTTCAGCGTCTTCCCCAGCGAGGCCTACCAGGAGATGGGTGCTCGTTTCTTCTACAACGTGAAGCCGGGGCTACAGTTGACCGCCCATTTCGCCAACGTGCTCTACGACGGCGACTCCGCCCAACGCCTGGGTCTCGTCGCCGGCATCGGCGATCACTACAGCATCGGCTACTACCGAAGCATGGGATATTCCCGGGCCAGTGACGGTCTGGTGGGCAGCATCTTTTACCCCTTTACTCGCAAGCTCCTCTTAAAAGGGGAACTCGACCTTTCCTCCTACGAACGCGCCGAGAATCTGGACGATCGCGAAGAGCTGGTCACCGGCTCGCTGGGACTGACCTACAGACCCACGCGCAGTCTCTCTCTCGATTTGCAGGTGCAGGGCCTGCGCAATCCGGTCTATGTCTCGGACACGCGCCTCTTCCTGCGCGGCAGCTGGCGCTTTTTCAAGCGTGGTGAGCGATGAAGTTCAACGCATTGACAGCATTTTTACTGATCGTTTTTTCCGCCGCGCTTCTCGGGGCCGATGAGGAATTTGTATTCCCGCATCAGCTTCACGTAGAGGACGAAGGCCTGGAATGCGGCGACTGCCACAGTCAGGTGGAGAGCAGTGTGCTGGCGGCCGACAATCTCAATCCCGAGCAGGAGATCTGCCTGGATTGTCACGATCCGGACGACCTCCCGGAATCCTGGCCGGCTCCCGAGCGCGATTTCTTTTTTTCCCACCAGTATCACCTGCAGAACCTCTCGCTGGAATGTTCCGCCTGCCACGGCGATATCGGCCAGATGGAGCAGATTCTGCCCGAGGCTATGCCGACCATGGACGACTGCATGGCCTGTCACAGCGGTATGGCTGCCCCGCGCGACTGCGCACTCTGCCATTCCCAGGACCGTGCCCAGTTGACGCCGCTCACGCACCAGCCCGGCTGGCAGCGCGGGCACGGCCGCTCCGCGCGCATCACCGATAGTTCCTGCGTGCCCTGTCACGCGGTGAGCGATTGCCAGGAGTGCCACGAAGGGGGTATGTTGCTCGAACTGGCCGAACTGCCCGGATCTCTTCAGGCTCCGTTTGGCACCGAGCTGGAAGGCGCCCAAGGCCTCTCCCTCAAACGCGTACACGGCCTCAACTATCGCTTCGTTCACGCTCTGGAAGCGCGCGGCAAGAGCAGTAACTGCATCAGCTGCCACGAACTCAACACCGGCGACTTCTGCGCCACCTGCCACAACCCTGCGCTCAACCCCGATCTGCGCCCGACCTGGCACGGCGGCGGCGACTGGGGCGCGCTGGCCGGCGGGGTGGGCACCGGCGGCGGGCGTCACGGCCAGCTGGCTCGCAGGGATATGGAAAACTGCGTCGCCTGCCACGACATGCAGGGCGAAGACCCGAGCTGCCTGCTCTGCCACATGGATCGCAAGCGCGGCAAGGGCAACGACCCGAGAACTCACTCCACCTCCTTTGCCGGCGATATCGGCACAGGCGATTTCCACGATGACGATGGGGCCGTGTGTTACACCTGTCACCTCTACAAGGGGCGGACCGGCAGCGACGGATTCTGCGGTTATTGTCACGGAAGCAAGTGAAAAAAAAGGGCGCCATGAAGCGTATATTCAGAAGCAAACGGAGCGCATGCAATCTGCTCATCCCCAGCCTTCTCACCCTGATACTGCTGGGGCTCGGCGCCTGCAGTAAAGTTCGAGACAATCCCACAGTGCCCAGTGGACCGTCTCCCAGCGTTCATCCCGAGGGCTGGATCGATCCATCGGTAAAGGACAGCTTCCACGGCCAGGCGATCCGCGCCAACGGCTGGGACATGAGCGACTGCCAGGGCTGCCACGGCACGGACTATGCCGGCGGTGTAAGCCAGGTATCCTGTCTGACCTGCCACTCCGATACGCCCGAAGACTGCAGCGTCTGCCACGGCGGTAAAGTCAACCTTGCGCCCCCCAGGGACACTCAGGGCAACACGGCGACCAGTGTCATCGGCGTCGGTGCCCACCAGGCGCACGTTCGTGCGGGGAAATTGGGGCGCGCTTTCGACTGCACCGAGTGTCACGTGGTACCCTCTACTTTCGCTGCTTCGACTCACATAGACAGCATCGAACGCGCGGAAATTGTCTTTGCCACCCTGGCTTCGCAAGGCGCAACAAAACCGAATTACGATCCACAAACCGCCACCTGTGCGTCGGTCTACTGCCACGGCGACCAGCCAGTCGTCTGGACCGCAGTAGGCACCGACCAGGCCGCCTGCGGCACCTGTCACGAACTGCCCCCGGGTGGCGACCACCCCGAGACCAACGGTCTGAGCTGCGCCAGCTGTCACGGCGCCGTCGTCGACGATAATCTCCAGATTATCAACAAGAACCTGCACATCAACGGACAGGTCGAGGTCGCCATCGAAGCGCACCCGGCTGGCTGGATAGATACGTCGTCCGACAATTTTCACGGTCAGGCGATTCGCACTGCCGCTTGGGACATGAGCGACTGCCAGCGCTGTCACGGCAGCGACTACGCCGGGGGCATCGCCCAATCCTCCTGTCTGACCTGTCACGCCGACACACCCGAGGACTGCAGTGTCTGTCATGGTAGTGATGTCAACAGCGCTCCGCCACAGGACACTCATACCAATACGGCCACCAGCTTCATCGGTGTGGGCGCCCACCAGGCACACCTGCTGGAAAGTGACCTGACTTCCACTCTCGCCTGCGCCGAATGCCACACGGTTCCGTCCTCCTTCGCCGATCCGGCACACATCGACGGAGACGGCAAAGCTGAATTGATCTGGGGCACCGTCGCCAAAACCGGTGGTGCTGCGCCACAGTTTGACGATCAGACGGCCACCTGTGCTTCGGTCTACTGTCACGGCGATCAGTCGGTCGTCTGGACCGAAGTAGGCACCGATCAGGCCACCTGCGGCACCTGTCACGAACTCCCACCTGGTGGCGACCATCCGGTTACCAACGATCTGAGTTGCGCCAGCTGCCACGGTGCCGTCGTCGATGCCGACAATGCCATCGTCGACAAAACGCTACATATCAATGGCAAGGTCGAAGTCACCATGGCCGCCTGCGGCACCTGTCACGAGCTACCACCACCCATCGCTACAGGTCATCCCGAGACCGACGGTCTGAGTTGCGCCAGCTGTCACGGCGCCGTCGTCGATGCCGACAATACCATCATCGACGAAACGCTACATATCAATGGCAAGGTCGAAGTCTCTATCGAGGGACATCCGACCGGTTGGCTGGAATCTTCCTCTGACGACTTCCACGGTCAGGCGATTCGCACCGCCGGTTGGGATATGACCGACTGCCAGCGCTGTCACGGCAGCGACTACGCCGGGGGCATCACTCAGTCCTCCTGTCTGACCTGTCATCCGAGCACTCCTGAAGATTGCAGCGTCTGCCACGGTAGCGACGTCAACAGTGCGCCACCACAGGATACGCACGCCAACAGTGCCACCAGCTTCATCGGCGTGGGCGCCCACCAGGCACACCTGCTCGACAGCGATCTGACGACAACACTCGCCTGCGCCGAGTGCCACACCGTACCGTCCTCCTTCGCCGATCCGGCACATATCGACGGAGACGGCAAAGCTGAGCTGATCTGGGGATCTGTCGCCACCACTGACAACGCCACTCCGCAGTTTGACGATCAGACGGCCACCTGTGCATCGGTCTACTGTCACGGCGATCAGTCGGTCGTCTGGACCGAAGTAGGCACCGACCAGGCCGCCTGTGGTACCTGTCACGAGCTACCCCCGGGTGGCGACCATCCGGTCACCAATGATCTGAGCTGTGCCAATTGCCACGGTACCGTCGTCAATGCCGACAACACCATCGTCGACAAAACACTACATATCAACGGCAAGGTCGAAGTCACCATGGCCGCCTGCGGCACCTGTCACGAGCTACCACCACCCATCGCTACAGGTCATCCCGAGACCGACGGTCTGAGTTGCGCCAGCTGTCACGGTGCCGTCGTCGATGCCGACAACACCATCATCGACGAAACGCTACATATCAACGGCAAGGTCGAAGTCGCCATCGAAGGCCATCCGACCGGTTGGCTGGAATCTTCCTCCGACGACTTCCACGGTCAGGCGATTCGCACAGCCGGTTGGGATATGACCGACTGCCAGCGCTGTCACGGCAGCGACTACGCCGGGGGGATCACTCAGTCCTCCTGTCTGACCTGTCATCCGAGCACTCCTGAAGATTGCAGCGTCTGCCACGGTAGCGATGTCAACAGTGCGCCACCACAGGACACGCACGCCAACAGCGCCACCAGCTTCATCGGCGTGGGCGCCCACCAGGCACACCTGCTCGACAGCGATCTGACGGCAACGCTCGCCTGCGCCGAGTGCCACACCGTACCGTCCTCCTTCGCCGATCCGGTACACATCGACGGAGACGGCAAAGCTGAGCTGATCTGGGGCACCGTCGCCAAAACCGGTGGTGCTGCGCCACAGTTTGACGATCAGACGGCCACCTGTGCATCGATCTACTGCCACGGCGACCAGTCGGTCGTCTGGACCGAGGTGGGCACCGACCAGGCCGCCTGTGGCACCTGTCACGAGCTACCCCCGGGTGGCGACCATCCGGAGACCAACGGTCTGAGCTGCGCCAGCTGCCACGGTACCGTCGTCGATGCCGACAACACCATCATCGACAGAACGCTACATATCAACGGCAAGGTCGAAGTCGCCATCGAAGGCCATCCGATCGGTTGGCTGGAATCTTCCTCCGACGACTTCCACGGTCAGGCGATTCGCACTGCCGGTTGGGATATGACCGACTGCCAGCGCTGTCACGGCAGCGACTACGCCGGAGGCATCACCCAGTCCTCCTGTCTGACCTGTCATCCGAGCACTCCTGAAGATTGCAGCGTCTGTCACGGTAGCGATGTCAACAGCGCTCCGCCGCAGGACACGCACGCCAACAGCGCCACTAGCTTCATCGGTGTGGGCGCCCACCAGGCACACCTGCTCGACAGCAACCTGACTTCCACTCTGGCCTGCGCCGAATGCCACACCGTCCCCGCGTCGTTTGCCGATCCGGCACATATAGACGGAGACGGCAAAGCTGAGCTGAGCTGGGGATCTGTCGCCACGACCGGCGATGTCACTCCGCAATTTGACGACCAGACGGCCACCTGTGCATCGATCTACTGCCACGGCGACCAGTCGGTCGTCTGGACCGAGGTGGGCACCGACCAGGCTGCCTGCGGCACCTGTCACGAGCTACCCCCGGGTGGCGACCATCCGGAGACCAACGGTCTGAGCTGCGCCAGCTGTCACGGTGCCGTCGTCGATGCCGACAACACCATCATCGACAAAACGCTACACATCAATGGCAAGGTCGAAGTCTCTATCGAGGGCCATCCGACCGGTTGGCTGGAATCTTCCTCCGACGACTTCCACGGCCAGGCGATCCGCACCGCCGGTTGGGATATGACCGACTGCCAACGTTGTCACGGCAGCGACTACGCCGGGGGCATCACTCAGTCCTCCTGTCTGACCTGTCATCCGAGCACTCCTGAAGACTGCAGCGTCTGCCACGGCAGCGATGTTAACAGTGCGCCACCACAGGACACGCACGCCAACAGTGCCACCAGCTTCATCGGCGTGGGCGCCCACCAGGCACACCTGCTCGACAGCGATCTGACGGCAACACTCGCCTGCGCCGAATGCCACACCGTGCCGTCTACCTTCTCCGATCCGGCACATATAGACGGAGACGGCAAAGCTGAGCTGATCTGGGGATCTGTCGCCACCACTGACAACGCCACTCCGCAGTTTGACGATCAGACGGCCACCTGTGCATCGGTCTACTGTCACGGCGACCAGTCGGTCATCTGGACCGAGGTGGGCACCGACCAGGCCGCCTGCGGCACCTGTCACGAACTACCCCCGGGTGGCGACCATCCGGAGACCAACGGTCTGAGCTGTGCCAGCTGTCACGGTGCCGTCGTCGATGCCGACAACACCATCATCGACAGAACGCTACACATCAACGGCAAGGTCGAAGTCGCCATCGAAGGCCATCCGACCGGTTGGCTGGAATCTTCCTCCGACGACTTCCACGGTCAGGCAATTCGCACCGCCGGTTGGGACATGACCGACTGCCAGCGCTGTCACGGCAACGACTACGCCGGGGGGATCACCCAGTCCTCCTGTCTGACCTGTCATCCGAGCACTCCTGAAGATTGCAGCGTCTGTCACGGCAGCGATGTCAACAGCGCTCCGCCACAGGACACTCATACCAATACGGCCACCAGCTTCATCGGTGTGGGTGCCCACCAGGCACACCTGCTCGACAGCGATCTGACGACAACACTCGCCTGCGCCGAGTGCCACACCGTACCGTCCTCCTTCGCCGATCCGGCACACATCGATGGAGATGGCAAAGCTGAATTGATCTGGGGCACCGTCGCCACCACTGACAACGCCACTCCGCAGTTTGACGATCAGACGGCCACCTGTGCATCGGTCTACTGTCACGGCGACCAGTCGGTCATCTGGACCGAGGTGGGCACCGATCAGGCCGCCTGTGGTACCTGTCACGAGCTACCCCCGGGTGGCGACCATCCGGAGACCAACGGCCTGAGCTGTGCCAGCTGTCACAGTGCCGTCGTCGATGCCGACAACACCATCATCGACAAAACGCTACATATCAACGGCAAGGTCGAAGTCGCCATCGAAGGCCATCCGATCGGTTGGCTGGAATCTTCCTCCGACGACTTCCACGGTCAGGCGATTCGCACCGCCGGTTGGGATATGACCGACTGCCAGCGCTGTCACGGCAGCGACTACGCCGGAGGCATCACCCAGTCCTCCTGTCTGACCTGTCATCCGAGCACTCCTGAAGATTGCAGCGTCTGTCACGGTAGCGATGTCAACAGCGCTCCGCCGCAGGACACGCACGCCAACAGCGCCACTAGCTTCATCGGCGTGGGCGCCCACCAGGCACACCTGCTCGACAGCGATCTGACGACAACACTCGCCTGCGCCGAGTGCCACACCGTACCGTCCTCCTTCGCCGATCCGGCACACATCGACGGAGATGGCAAAGCTGAATTGATCTGGGGCACCATCGCTACTAACGATGACACCAATCCGCAGTTTGATGATCAGACGGCCACCTGTGCATCGATCTACTGCCACGGCGACCAGTCAGTCGTCTGGACCGAAGTGGGCACCGATCAGGCTGCCTGTGGTACCTGTCACGAGTTGCCTCCGGGCGGCGACCATCCGGAGACCGACGGTCTGAGTTGCGCCAGCTGTCACGGTACCGTCGTCGATGCCGACAACACCATCATCGACAAAACGCTACATATCAATGGCAAGACTGACGTCACCATCGAGGGACATCCGACCGGTTGGCTGGACACCTCCTCCGACGACTTCCACGGTCAGGCGATTCGCGCTGCCGGTTGGGATATGACCGACTGCCAGCGCTGTCACGGCAGCGACTACGCCGGAGGCATCACCCAGTCCTCCTGTCTGACCTGTCATCCGAGCACTCCTGAAGACTGCAGCGTCTGTCACGGCAGTGATGTCAACAGCGCTCCGCCGCAGGACACGCATGCCAACAGCGCCACCAGCTTCATCGGCGTGGGTGCCCACCAGGCACACCTGCTCGACAGCAACCTGACGACAACACTCGCCTGTGCCGAATGCCACACCGTACCGTCCTCCTTCGCCGATCCGGCACACATCGACGGAGACGGCAAAGCTGAGCTGAGCTGGGGATCTGTCGCCAAGACCGGTGGTGCTGCGCCACAGTTTGACGATCAGACGACCACCTGTGCCTCTGTTTACTGTCACGGCGACCAGTCGGTCGTCTGGACCGAAGTAGGCACCGACCAGGCCGCCTGTGGTACCTGTCACGAGCTACCCCCGGGTGGCGACCATCCGGAGACCAACGGTCTGAGCTGCACCAGCTGTCACAGTGCCGTCGTCGATGCCGACAACACCATCATCGACAGAACGCTACATATCAACGGCAAGGTCGAAGTCACCATCGAAGGCCATCCGACCGGTTGGCTGGAATCTTCCTCCGATGACTTCCACGGTCAGGCGATTCGCACTGCCGGTTGGGACATGACCGACTGCCAGAGTTGTCACGGCAGCGACTACGCCGGAGGGATCGCTCAGGTATCCTGTCTGACCTGTCACGAAAATACACCTGAAGACTGCAGCGTCTGCCACGGTAGCGATGTCAACAGCGCTCCACCACAGGACACGCACGCCAACAGCGCCACCAACTTCATCGGCGTGGGCGCCCACCAGGCACACCTGCTCGACAGCAACCTGACGTCCGCTCTGGCTTGCGCCGAGTGCCACACCGTCCCCGCGTCGTTTGCCGATCCGGCACACATCGACGGAGACGGCAAAGCTGAATTGATCTGGGGATCTGTCGCCAAGACCGGTGGTGCTGCGCCACAGTTTGACGATCAGACAGGCGGCTGCGCCGGTACCTACTGCCACAGCGGAGGCAAATTCGGCACAAATCCGGTTCCAGTGTGGACCGAGGTGGGCACCGATCAGGCCGCCTGTGGAACCTGCCACGAGCTGCCTCCGTCGACCGCTACCGGCCATCCGGCCATACTGGACGGCGTGTCATGCATCACCTGCCACAGAACGGTGGTCGATGCAGATCTGGCCATCATCGACAAGAGCCTGCATATGAATGGCACTACCGAGGCTACCTGCGCTACCTGTCATACCCTGCCGCCCAGCGGCGATCACCCGCAGGAACCCACTCAGTGCAGTCTCTGCCACAGCAACGTAATCGACGCAAACTTCGAATTCATCAACGAAGCCCTGCACAACAACGGGCAGACCAACTTTTAGAGGAAACACCCGAGAGAATGCCTATCGGGCATAAAAAATGGGGCTGCGATCGACTCGATCGGAGCCCCATCCCATTAAGTTTGGAAAAATGTATAAAACTTCGCACGTCCTCATCTATCGGACAGAAAAAGCACAATGCACCGTTCGCCCGGTGGATGGGCAGACACAGATACGACCATCGACATTATTGACGGAAATATTCCCCTGGAAAATCAGGTGAGCTTGTGAAGAGTGGAGGAGCGACTTTGAGAGCAACAGCAGCAAACAGCATCCGGTGCAAACGAAATCAGTGGCTGGGCGGAATCCCGCTTCCATTTATAGGAATCCTCATTCTCCTATCCTTACTCCGTCTGTCTCCTGCACTGGCGACCGACAACGAAGTCTGCATGGACTGCCATGCCGATACCGAGCTGGTGCGCGAAACAGAGTACAAAGAAGGCACCACCGTCTTCGTCGACCCGGAACTGGTAGAAGCTTCTGTCCACGAAGGCATGGACTGCATAGAATGCCACGCCGACGCGGACGATGGCCATGCAGAGCAGCTGTCCGCTCCGGCCTGTGCCGACTGTCACGATGATACCGTCGAGGAATACGCAGCCAGCCTGCACGGCATGGCTCTGGCCAACGGCGTGGCCGACGCTCCGAACTGCGCCGACTGCCACGGCGGCCACAGTATCCTCTCAGCGGACGATCCAAGCTCCCCGATCCACCTACAAAAGATCCCCTATACCTGCGCCACCTGCCATGCCGATACTGACTTCATCGAGCGCCGCCCGGTCTCCTTCGGCTCGCCGCTGGCGGGATATCAGCTGAGTGAACATTTCAGGGCACTGATGAGCGGACAGCACGGCGCCACCTGCACCGACTGCCACAGCGCCCACGCTCTCTACAAGGCCAGCGATCCGCGCTCCGCCATTTACGACCGCAATATTCCCAACACCTGCGGCCAGTGTCACGATGAAATCCGGGAGGTGTACGACAAGAGCATTCACGGCAAAGCGCTGGCCTTTGGCAACACCGATGCTCCCGACTGCGTCGATTGCCATGGCGAGCACGAAATCCGCGGCCCGAACGATCCGCAGTCGAACGTCTATCCGACCCACATCTCCAAAACGACCTGCGTCTGGTGCCACGAGTCGGAGCGCATCGTCAAGCGCTACGGGCTGGCTGCCGAAAGGCTGAATACTTACGCCGACAGCTATCACGGCTTGGCCGACCGCTCCGGTTCGACGACGGTGGCCAACTGCGCCAGCTGTCACGGCATCCACGACATCCGGCCGTCGAACGATCCCGAATCTTCGACCCATGCCTCCAACCTGCCCAACACCTGCGGCCAGTGCCATCCTGGAGCCGGAGAAAACTTCGCCCTCGGCCAAATTCACGTCGCTCCGGGCAATGGCGAGCATCCGGTCATCGATTTCGTGCGCCAGCTCTACATTCTGCTCATCATCGCCACCGTCGGCGGTATGGCGGTGCACAACGGTTTCGATTTTTTCAGGAACTTCAAAAAAGGGCGGCTGGCTTACGGCGACGACTACCTGCGTTTCAGCGCGACCGAGCGCTTCCAGCACGCCGTTATGGCGCTCTCTTTCATAACCCTGGCATACACCGGATTCGCCCTGAAATTCCCCAACGAATGGTGGTTTGCCCCGCTCTCCTGGGCGGGAGCGGAAGAAACCACCCGCCGCCTGATTCATCGGATCGCGGCGGTGGCCATGGTCGGCATCTGCCTCTTCCACATCGTCTACCTCATTTCGACCGCTCGCGGCAGAGGTCAACTCAAGGCGATGCTCCCCCGCCTGCAGGATGTGCGCGACTTCAAACAGATGGTGCGCTATTATCTGGGAGCCAGCCACCAATCTCCCGCCTTCGCCCGTTTCAGCTACGCCGAAAAAGTCGAATACTGGGCTCTGGTATGGGGAAGCGTAGTGATGACGGTCACCGGGTTCGCCCTCTGGTTCGACAACATCTCTCTTCAGTTCATGCCCAAGTGGATGCTCGATGCGGCCACAGTAGTCCACTATTACGAAGCCTGGCTGGCAACGCTGGCGATCATCATCTGGCACTTCTATTTCGTCATATTCAATCCCCGCGTCTACCCGATGAGCCTGGTCTGGTTAACCGGACGTATGTCGGAAGAGGAAATGGCCCACGAGCATCCGCTCGAGCTGGACCAGATCAAGCAAAGAGAAGCGGCGGGAGAAAATCGGGATTCCTGAGCTATTGATCTACAAGTAACCGAACGATAGTGCGATCTACATCTCCGCATGCGCCTGAGAAGCGTTCAAGGGATCCGGTCGATCCTTATATAACACGCGTTCCAAAAAAGACATTATCAAAAAAATGGGAACGGATCATATGCGCAGCCGAGATACCCTATCCGTGTTGTTCCTGATTCTCGTTTTCGCGGGTATCTGCCCGGCATGGGCAGCAGAGCCGACGAATTCGGATTGCCTGGAATGCCACGGCGAAGCTTCCCGGTCGGATGATCCCAAGATACCCCGTCTGGAGTCTCAGACCCTGCCCGGCTCGGTTCACGGCAACCTGACCTGCATCGAATGCCATGCCGGCATTGCCTCTCTGCCACATTCAAAACCTTTGCAACGGACCGACTGCAGTTCCTGCCACGAGAAACAGGCCGACGCCTATCGGCTCAGCGTCCACGGCCTGCGGCCGTTCACCGGAGACATAGAGAGAGACGCCGAAGAGGCAGCCAAATGCGTCGACTGCCACGGCACCCACGATACCCAGCCAGTGGCACTGTTCCGCGCCCCATCCCATCGGCTCGATATTCCCGATCGCTGTGGGGAATGCCATCCGGACATCGCCACTACTTATCGAAAGAGCGTTCACGGACAGGCGGCAGGCGCGGGAACGGTCGATGCGCCAATCTGCACCGACTGCCACGGCGAACACACTATAACTTCCCCTTCAGATCCTACTTCCCGCGTGGCCCCGCGCAATATCCCAACGACCTGTGCCGCCTGCCACGAGGGAGAGAGCTTCGCCAGCAAATACGGCCTGCAGACAAGACGCTTTTCCACCTACCTGTCCAGTTACCACGGCGTAGTTAATCGCTACGGAAAAATGGCTGTGGCCAACTGCGCCAGCTGCCACGGCGTCCACGATATCCGCCCCTCGGTCGACCCGCAGTCGGCGATTCATCCGGACAACCTGGGCAACACCTGCGGCGCCTGCCATCCCGGCGTCGAAGAAAGCCTGGCCGGCGTCAGGATCCACGTCGAACCGACCCCCGAAAGCTCCAGAGGAATGTACTACGTCCGCACGTTTTACACCTATTTCATCGGCATCCTGATGATCTGTTTCGTCGCCTATATAACGATCGAAATCTACGGCACCCTGCGCAGGAGGCGTTCATGAAAGATCCTGGGGGAAAAGTGTTGCGCTTTACGCTCAACGAGCGATTCCAGCACCTGGCATTGATGATCTGCGTAGTTCTGCTGGTGATAACCGGACTCTCGCTCCGCTTTGCAGATACCTGGTTGGGACGCGCGGTAATTTCCCTGGAAGGAGGTATAGAAGCTCGGGGGGTGCTGCATAGACTGGGAGCGATAGGGCTGATATTGCTGTCGGCCTACCACTTTCTGTACGTCGTCTTCACCGAGCGGGGCCACAATCAGCTTATGGCCATCCGACCGGCCGGCCGGGATTTCCGCGATCTGCTGGCGACCATGAAGATAAATCTGGGGATGAATTCGGCAGTTCCCCGCTTCGACCGCTTCGATTTCCGCCAGAAGTTCCAGTACTGGGCAGTCGGCCTGGGAGTATTTTCCATGGTGTTCACCGGTCTGGTGCTCTGGTTCGAAAGCCCGTCCATGGCCGTGCTGCCCAAGTGGGTCTTCGACCTGACTCAGGTGATCCACAGCAGCGAGGGGTTGCTCATCTTCGTCGTGCTCTTCCTCTGGCACATCTACGACGCCCATCTGCGACCGGGCGTATTCCCCATGGATCACACCTGGCTGACCGGCCGACTGACCAAAGAGGAGCTCCATGAGCGCCATCCGCGCGAATACGAGCGCCTGTTCGACGCGGAGGAAGAGGAGGTAGAGAAGTGAAATTTGCCCGTATCGCTTTCGCCACTGCTGCCATCCCGATCATCCTCTACTCGGCCGCCTCCGCTCAGGTATCGGGCTGCGACATCTGTCACGCCAAATCGGACTTCAAGCGCGTGCTAAAGAGTGGCCGCATCCAGTCGCTGTACGTCGATCAGGCCATGATCGATGCCTCCGTGCACACCGGCAAACAGTGCATCGACTGCCACGTGGATATAGCAGAGATTCCGCACACCACCAAACCTCAGCCTGTCAACTGCGGCCAGTGCCATTACGAGGGCAATACCGTCGGTGCCCCCCAGCGCAATATCAAGCAGGAATACGATGAGAGCGTGCACGCACAGGCTCTGCTTGGAGGCAATACAGAGGCGCCGACCTGCCAGGAATGCCACGGATCGCACCAGATTCTGTCCCACGAGGATCCCGCCTCGCGGACGGCCAAGATGAACATCCCCCGAACCTGCGGCAAGTGCCATCTCGAAGTGTTTGCCCAGTATCAGACGAGCATCCACGGCGTCGTCCTGGGAAAAGGCAACGAAGATACTCCGACTTGCGCCGATTGCCACAGCGAGCACGGCGTCCGTTCCCACGAAGATCCCCAATCTCCGATCTATGCGACCAATGTCGCCCAAACCTGCTCCCACTGCCACGCAGCCGAGGGCATCGTCGGCAAATACGGCATCTCTTCCGGGCAGGTCGATACCTACGATGACAGCTTCCACGGCGTGGCAATGCGCTTTGGCATGCGCACCGTAGCCAACTGCGCCAGCTGCCACGGCATCCACGACATCCGGGCGGACGACGACCCCGCCTCTTCGGTTCACGTCGACAACATCCCCGAGACCTGCGGCAAGTGCCATCCGGGGGCCAATGCCAATTACGCGATAGGCAAAATTCACATCGAGGCCCAGAATCCCGATGCGGGTATCGTCTACTTCGTGGCCAGTTTCTTCAAATGGCTGACCATCTCGACGGTCTGCGCTCTGATTCTGCACATCGTGTTGGACCTCTCCAGGCAGATCCGCAATCGCCGACGAGATGCTAACCACTAGAGAGATATCGACTAGAGGGATATCGACGGATAATGACAGAAGAAACGGGAAAAACGGGCACCGCTGACGCGCAAGCAATCCACCAGCAGCTCGAAAAGCTGTTGCTCGACTGGATTGATATCTCGCTCTCTGAAACCAGGCGGAAGGATCTGGTCGAAGAAGTGCTGCGGGAACACCGGGAAGCCATATCGATAGATCTGGAGGCTCTGACCCGCCGCATTCGAGCAGAGATCGAAACCGAGGCGCGCCATCGGGAAAAGCAGTTGCAGGAGGAACAAGAGAAAAAAGAAGAGAAAGGGGAAACGGGAAAAGAGTTCGTCCGTTTCTCCCTCAATATGCGCATCCAGCACATCCTGTTGTTGTCCAGCTGCATCGTGTTGATCCTGACCGGTCTTCCCATCAAATTCCACGATACCGCCTGGGGCGTCTTCATGTTCGATCTGATGGGCGGCATCCAGAACAGCGCGCTGCTCCACCGCATCGGAGCCGTGGGTCTGATCGCCGTGGGTCTCTACCACGCCCTGTATACAGTCGCATTCGCCGAAGGACGGAAGAATTTTTTCAAACTGATTCCCGGCCCCAAGGATGCGAAAGATCTGCTGCAAATGCTCAAGTACTTTGTCGGGAGCACCGACGAAAAGCCCAAGTTCGACCGCTTCAGCTATGTGGAGAAGTTCGACTATTGGGCGGTCTACTGGGGTATTATCATCATGGTCGGATCCGGCCTCTTTTTGTGGTTCACCGAGATGGTCCTGCGCGTCTTTCCCAAATACGTGCTCGATATCGCCAAAGAAGCGCACAGTGACGAGGCGCTGCTGGCCACTCTGGCCATCATCATCTGGCACTTCTACAACGTGCACTTCAACCCGCACAAATTCCCGATGAACAAAGTCTGGCTCACCGGCAAGCTGTCCGAAGAAGAGATGATCGAGGAACACCCGCTCGAGTACGAAGAGATCTTGCGCGAGGATGAAAGGCAGCGGAGGGAGAGCCGATGAAAGCGATGTTCAGATCCATCTGGCGCGGACTGAAGGCCCACTTTCTGGCGCTACTGACCCTGATTGCATTAATATGCATCGGCGTCCTGCTGCTGACCGGAGGTGTCTACGTCGCATCCCAGGATTCGCGCTTCTGCGCCACCTGCCACTACATGAAGCCCTACTACGATCACTCTCTCGCCTCTTCCCATGCGGATGTCGCGTGTGTCGCTTGCCATCCGGTGCGCCCGGTCGTCAATGCGGTGTCCGCCCTGCGCTACTTCACCGGCACTCAGACCCTCCGCCCCCGGGCCGAAGTGGACGGCGCCAGTTGCATGACCAGCGGCTGCCACGATGAACGCCTGCTCATGGGAGATGCGGAAATGGCGACCGAAAAGATCTTCGAAGACAAAATCCACTTCGACCACGGAACCCACATGGCCGAGCTGCGTCGAGGCAAGCGGCTGCAGTGCACCAGCTGCCACTCCCAGATCATGCGCGGCGAACACGTGGCCACTACCGAAGAGACCTGTTTTCTGTGCCATTTCAAAGGGGTCGGCGAAGCCCAGGCGATCGGCGGCTGCACCAACTGCCACGGAACACCGACCGAGGTGGTGCGCCATGAGGGCTTCGTGTTCAGCCACGAATCCTATCTGAAGGTCGGCGTTGCCTGCCAACAGTGCCATGTGGAAGTGATCGACGGCAATGGGCAGGTTCCTCGCGAACGCTGTTTCTCCTGTCATGTCGAACATCGGGAAGAATACGAAAACTCCGAGTTCATCCACGCCAAGCACGTGACGGAACACGACGTCGACTGTTTTGAATGCCACGAAAAAATCCAGCACGGCAACGTGCGCATGATTCGCGCCCTCGAACCCGGCTGCGAAAACTGCCATCAGAGCCTCCATCAGCCCCAGCGCGAGATGTACATCGGCTCCGGCGGGCAGGGTCTGGAAGATATTCCCAGTCGCATGTTCGCCGCTCAGGTGAGCTGCGACGGCTGCCACACCCGATCCGTTCACCTGGGCACGCCGGAGTTCGACGAGACCAGCCGGGAAGCGGAGCGCCAATCGTGTGTCGAATGCCATGGACCGAGCTACGATCTGATGCTGGACGACTGGATGCGCGAAATGGATCGCCTGGAACGCAGCTTTGAACCGGAACTAGAAAGGGCCGAAGCGAAGCTCATCCGCCTGGAAAAAGCCGATGCCGACGTCACCGAGGCGCGCCTTCTGGTGGAAAAGGCCAGGCACAATTTCGACTTCCTCAAATACGGACACGGCGTCCACAACGTCGAATACGCCGTTCGCCTGACCCGGGCTTCTGCCACCTATCTGGACCAGGCGATGGACAAAATGGATGCAGCTTATCGTCCACCCGAACGCTCCCGCCTGCTGGCCAGCCCGGATGGATATTGTTCCATCCTGTGCCATGCCCGCCTGGGGCTACCCGAAGAGATGCCGTTCGATCATCTCGACTTCCCCCATGCCCTCCACGTCGAGGAGGTGGAAGTAGAATGCACCCAGTGCCACTCTCCGGATAAGCACAAGATGCAGATCATCACCCGCTCCGAGTGCATGGACTGCCACCACGAAGCCCAGGATATCGACTGCGCCCATTGCCACCCGCATCAGGATGCTCTCTATACCGGCCAGGTGGAAGAGTGGGGATTCGCAGATGGATATCCCGACTTCATGGCCGAAGGAGATGTCACCTGTGACGAATGCCACGATCTGTCTGCCGGCCTATCCATTCAGGATATGCAGACGGGTTGCGTCGACTGTCACGAGGAGGGGTACGACGAAATGCTGGGCGAATGGATCAACGATCTGCAGAAAAACGCCGGTGAAATCTCGGTGCAGGTCGAAAGCACTCGTCTCGACATCGAAGCTGCTCGCAGGCGGCGACAGGATACAGACGAAGCAGAAGAACTCCACGCCCAGGCGACCAGACTGGTCCAGCTCGTCGATCTGGGGAAGGGCTCCCACAATTCCGAACTCGCTCAGGAACTACTCGAAGCGGCGCGGGAAAAACTCCAGGAAACGAAAAACCTCCTGGAAGAAAAATAATTGACCTATTCCCTCATCAAAAAAGAGCTGATGGATGCGGATTCCATCAGCTCTTTTTATATACATCCCCCATTGCAAACGAATTTTCAGATGGCCTGACCTACTCTACATTGCCCAGAAAATCCTGAAAACATCGGAGCATCCTTCTGCAAACGGATATCGACCTGAGCCCCTCCTATCTCCGCACCCATTTCCCGGCGTGCAGCTCCACCAGCACCGGCTCCCGTTGATACCCTCCCAGGCTGTTGAAGGAGATCTGGCCACTCACCCCCTCGAACCGCATCCGCGCCACCTCGTCGCGAATGCGGGCCCGGTTCAGCCCGGCCTGCCCGATGGCGGCGATGACCATGCGTGCCGCCTCGTAGGCGTACGCGGCTACGTGTGACGGCTCCTCTCCACTCTTCCGACGGCAGCGATCCAAAAAATGCTGTAGAAGCTCGCCATCCCCCTCCAGGTCCAGGGGTGCCGCGCCGAACAGCGCTCCCATATCATCCCCCAGGGCGGCCACTTCGGGAAGGACCAGTCCGGCCGGCGCCAGGATCGGCAGATCCATTCCCCGGCGCCGCAGTCCGGCGATCAGCTCGACCGCGCCGGCTGTTCTCCCCCAGACCAGCAGCGCATCGACGTCGGCCCGCAGCAGACGCGGTATCGCCTCCGCAGGAGCGTAAGGTGCGTATTCGACGTGCAGCACCAGACTCTCTTCCAGATCAGCCGCCGCTTCCCGCACTCGTTCGCTGGCCAACCGAGCATCGCGCACCCCCTCGCTGACCAGAGCCAACCGCTTCCAACCGCGCTCCCGGGCCGCTCGCAGCAGCAGGTCCGCCTGCGAGCGATCGTCGGGCATCAGGCGGAAAACCCAGGGAACATTGGCGTAGTCAATCGTCAGATCGCCGGCGGCCGGAGTGATCACCGGCACCCACAGCTTGGCCGCCACCAGTTCGGCGGCGTGGGCCCGCTCCCCATCCAGCGAACCGATCACCGCCCACACCTCGTCCTCCTGGCTCAGCCTGATCACCTGCTGGGCGACTACCCCCCAGGGACCGTCGTCCGCTCGGAAGACGATCTCGTAGGGCAAGCCTCGGTAGCCACCGGCCGCATTCGCCTCCTCGACCGCCAGCTCTACCCCCAGGCGCAGTTGGGCTCCAGCCCGGCCCTCGGCAGGACCGGTCAACCCGAGACGCACCGCCGACAGGCTGTCGGGTGGTTCCAGTTCGCGGCCCGGTCCGTTAAAATCCGCCCCTTTTTGGGTGAAATCCTGATAGGGCTCAATGCCCAGAACCGGAACTGGCGCCAGCGTCAACAGCGCCAGCGCCAGAATCGGATAGAGAAATGACATTGGAATCGGGTTCGTCCTCGCAGGATCAGTCGGTTTCGGTCGTGGACGGAGGGAAGATGGCCGCCACCTCGATCTCGACCAGCCAGTCGGGACGGCAGACATCGGCATCGCAGATAGTGTGGGGAATCTCGAGCGGAAAACCCCGCTCGGCGTAGACCCGCTTGAAGACTTCGAAGTCCTCCGGGTGCTTCAGATAGGTCGTAGCCCGCACGATATCGCTCTTGTCCGCCCCACTCCCTTCCAGCAACTCTTCCACGTTGAGCAGCATCCGGTTGCACTGCCCCTCGATATCCCCCACGTGCACCACCTTCCCTTCGGTGTCGATGCTGGCGGTCCCCGAAACGTAGGCCACCGTCCGATCCTCGCGCGTTACCGTCATGCCGCGCGCAAAGGAAGAGCCGTAGCTCCAGGCCTCGTTGAGCGTGGGCGCGTGCATCTGTTTCACCTCCACCGGACGTTCGGTGCGCAGGGCGTACAAATCCATCGATCCGCCCCGGTCACAGGGATAGACCCCGCCCTCGATGCCGGTGCTGGCCGGCATGCGCTCGACCCCGACTCGTTTGAAAAAAGCGGTGCGCACCCGATTCAGATCGGCGTAATCCCGCTCCATCTCATCGAGATAGAGCCAGGTGCGGATGACATCCTTGAAGGTGAGTCCCTCCCGTTCCAGGATCTCCTCAGCCCGCTCGAACACCTCTTCCATCTGGTCGGCGTAGTCGAGATCATCCCCCGATTTGCCGCCAGTCAAATTCTGCAGATAGATGTGGTCGTAGCCGCGGTAGGAGACGATCTTGCCCGCCGCCGGTTCGGGCAACCCCTCGATATCGGTCACCGTCATCTCCTCTCCTTCACCGGGGATGATCACGCGCGCCTGCAGTTCGCAGAGAACACCCGGCTCGAGCGGCGGCTGGTGCAGGTAGGTGGTGGCGGGCAGATGCGGCTCCGAACCGTTGCCGCCCAGATACGCTTCCTCGCGAATCTTGCGGAAACTCTCGGCCTGGTTGGCGATGTCGCTGAAAAAGATCTTCTCCGTGATGACGTTCTGCCGTTCGCCTCCCTGCTGCCGCAACAGTTCGCGCAATTTCCGATAGATCTCCCTGGCCTGGCTCGCGAAATCCCCCCCTTCAGTGGGGCGCACGCAGACATAGAGCTTGGCGGCCCAGCGACTATCGATGCGGCTCACGAAGATCCCATCCTGTTCGGTCGCCCGGCGATTCACCTCGACGGGAGCTATGGTATTTTGCAGTTCAGTAAACGTCATTTACTCCTCCTCTAACGCGGATCAAAAAAGGGCAAGCGTGTAAAAATAAACAATTTACAGAAAAAAGAAACTGCTCGCCGTTCAGAAGCGCACCTTCACCTCTGGCTGGTTAAATACGAACTGTCCCTGGTGCACGGTCGCCATGGTAGTCGGACCGCGATCCGAATACGCCTCGTCCATGATGATTTCGCCGGTGATCCCCTCGTACCGCTTCATTGCCGCCAGGGCATCGCGGATCCGATACCGATTCAGTCCGGCTTCGCGGATCGCCTCGATGAGCATCCAGGTGCCGTCGTAGGCGTGCGTGGCGTACACGCTCGCCTCTGCACCGTGGCGCTCGCGAAACTCCGTCTTAAACCGCTTGAGTTCCGGAATATCGGCGTCCGGATTGTATGGATAGGCCGCCACCATCCCTTCGGCCGCCTCCCCGGCGATCTCCAAAAAGCGGGGATGCACGACTCGATCACAGGCAAAAACCGGCGTATCCATCCCTTCCTCGCGCATCCGCTTGACCAGATAAGCCCCCGCCTCCATATCCGCCCACAGCACCACGGCGTCCGGCTTGACCCGCTTCAGCCGTTCGATCTGCACAGTGAAGTCGGGATTTACCTGGTTGTAGGCGATTTCATAGTTGATTTCTATCGGAGCCGGATGCTTGAGGCGGACCGAACTCGCCTTGAACTCCCCCACCCCGAACCGGCCGTACCGATTGTCTGCCCGCAGAATGGCCACGCGCTTGAATCCCCGTTCTCTGTACACGTGGTAGGCGATGGTGTAGACCATCTGGCGATCGTCGGCGATATTGCGGAAGACCCACGGAATCTTGGTCTCGACCAGCGTCGGATCGGTGTCGCCGACATTCATCATCGGCACCTCGGTCTTGAGCGCCACGCGGATGGCGATGTGGGTGTTGGCGCCGTCGACCGACCCGATGATCGCCCAGACGCTGTCCTGATAGGACAAAGTGGCGATCTCGTTGGCCGACGCCCCCCACAGCCCGGTGTCGTTGCGCACGACCAGTTCAAACGGCTTCCCCTTGTATCCTCCCTGCGCATTCGCTTCCTCGATCGCCATCTGCGTCCCCCACAGCATCGGCCCGCCGATGTAGGTCTCGTGGGAGCGCTCTATCGGCGCCAGGATACCCAGCTTCACCGTCTCCACCTCCGGCTCCGGTTTATCCCTTCCCGGGCCGGTGAACACCAGCGGTTCTACGAAAAACTGCTTGTACGGCTTCCTCACGAAACTGCCAAACGGCCGCAGTTCCTCGGGCGTGTTGCCGTAAACCCTCAGCGTATCCACATCCGATACCGCCGGCGCCTTCTCCGCTCCGGCGAAAATCGCCCCGACCAGCAGTGCCGCCGCCAGAGTCGCAGCGAAAACGACCAAACTGTGCTTGCTTTTCACCATCTCTTCCTCCCTATTGAATCCAAGGAAGCTAAAGGTTCCTTAGGACCACCAACGGCGCAGCCGTTGAGCATCACGCCACCCATGCGGATTGCAGTGTTACGGCGAGCAGATAACCGTTCCACTAGGAATGCAGAATTCAATCAATCAGTCGGACTTCATGGCCGTGCGCTTTGCGCTGCCGCGGCTCAGGCCTTTGGAAGTGGCGACCCATACGTCGTCCCCCTGGAAATCGACCCCCAGGATGAAATTATTGGCCAATCCATGCTCCAGCGGCACGGTCTTAAGCAGTTCACCCTCCTGGAACACGCGCGCCTCCCATGGCCCCTCGTAGTCCATCGGACCGGATACCGGCGCATAGGTGACCCAGCGGTTGCTGTCGTAATCGACCGCGCTCAATCCCTTGTCGGTGCAGGCCCAGGCGACCTTCTTTCTGGCCTTTATGAAGTTGATGAAATTGCTCGCCAGACCGGTGTCGTGATCCATGTACCCGCGCCAGCGCCGGCTGCCGTTGCGATCGTAACTCGACATGCCGAAATAGGTCGACGCCCACATGATCCCCTCCCGATAGCTGACCGCCGTGGTGATGACGTGGATGATCCCATCGTCCCGAAACAGGTCGATCTCCATCTCCCCATCCGGATCTCGGTATGCCTGCCACTTCTCCGTCTCCAAATCGAACTCCAGCGCTCCGCCGCCCCATAGAGCCGCCCACACCTTGCCGTCGGCGTAGTCGACCGAATAGCCCCACGGTTCGTGCTGGGGAGCATTCTCGGGAGTGAACATATCCCAGCGGTCTTCGCGCACCCGATACCGCCCCTCTCCCGTGGTCGTCGCCACCCAGATATTCTGATTTTCCACCGCCACGCCGAAGACCACGTCGTTGGGCAGGCCACTGTTGAACTGGGTAAAATTGCGAAAACGGCCTGCGGAAATCTGCGTCAACCCACCCATCGTCCCCGCCCACACGTCGCGCGTCTCGGGATCCACGGCGATCGACAGCACTGCGTCGTAGGCCAGGCCATCCTCGGTGGTGTAGGTCGTCCATTCTCCATCCTCGTACAGCCCCACCCCATGGTCGGTTCCCACCCACACCCGATCCCGATCGACCGCCACGCAAAAGACCTTGTCCGCCGGCAGCCCGTCGCTGGTGTAGAACGATTCCCACTCGGTGTAGACGCGGGGAAATTCCTCCCCAGCCTGTGCTCCACCGGCCAGGATGCAAAGCGACGCCAGTATAAACCCGATTCTCTTCATGAATCCGTTCTCCGCATTGTCGTTATTCGCCGTCACTGAATCTCACCCTCTACTGGTGGGCAATCGATCCCCAGTCCCGGGGAAAGGAAAATTTCTGAGGCCCCAACCTGGCGTGCGATTTTTTGCGCTTGTGACACGTCTTGCACGTCTTGTCCGAAGGCTGCTCGGTAAACCCCATGCCGTCCACCTCTTCATCGTTATGCATCGCCTCGACGTGGTTCCCACCCGGCCCGTGGCACTTCTCGCAACCAACTCCTTCGCCGATCTGAAAGCCGGAGGCCCGAAAGGCGGCCGGCGCGTCGTGCCCCGTGGCATGGCAGTTCAAACAGGTCCCATTTTTGGCCGGTCCACCGATCGTCACTCCCCCATCCATCATGTAGCCCATCTCCGAGCGCATGACCGAGAATGACCCCGCGTGCTCGCTCCTCCGCCACACCTCGAAAGCATCTTCATGGCATCCACCGCAGGTCGCACTGCCTACGTATCCTGCCAGCGGAATGTCGGCTTTCTCGACGTGCCATATGCCTAACTCCACCGGTTCCAGTTCATCCTCAGGCCGCTCCATCTCCAGCGGATGGGCGATTTTCTTCCAGGCCTTGGGGAAATTTTTGAGCTTCGATTCGATCTCCTCGTGCCCCATCTTGGAGCGGTGACAACCGCGGCAGAAATCCTCAGCCGGGGCACCCAGTGTCCCATCAACCTCGCTCTGCGGATCCTCAAAAGCTCGCACGTGATCTCCACCCGGACCGTGGCACTTCTCACAGCTCACTCCCTCGCCCACGCGGAAACCCGGTCCCCGATAGGCGGCCGGCACGTCGTGGGCTGTGGAGTGGCATTTGAGGCACTTGCCGCTCCTGATCGCCATGTCGGCGGTCGCTCCCATCTTCTCACCCATCATCATCGCCATCTCCGAATAGAGCGGCACGAATCCCCGCGAGTGCGCCGTGCCCAGCCACTTTTGATACGCCGCCTCGTGGCACAGTCGGCAGACGTCGTTGCCCACGTACTCCGACGCCGGAATCTGCAGTTTTTCGATATCCCGGATATTCAGTTCCTCCGGCTCCTGGCTATCCTCGTAGTGCTGAGCGCGGACGGTCAGGGGGACCATGAGGCACGCCCCCATTAACACCGCCATAACCCGCCGTAATCTGCGTCCCATTCCGCGCCCCTTCCTCAAAATGTCTTGATGTACTCGATCAGCGCATTGAGCTGATCCTTGGTCATATCGTTGGTCCTCCCGTGCGTATCGCCCGGATTGAACACGGTCCAGATCTCCTCCAAACTGTAGCAGCGCCCGTCGTGCATGTAGGGCTGGCGCTCGAAGACATTGATCAGATGCGGCGTATCGAAGTTGCCGTCCCAATCGTGATCCCCCTTGGCACCGATATCGTGAATCTTTCGGTCCGTGCCGTACGGCCTGGGATGACAGGTGATGCAGCGGTTGCCCACCGGGATGTACTGACCCATGTTGTCGTACGCCCGCTCGAACATCTCCTTGCCGTACTCCTGAAACTCGTTCAAACCCCCTTCCTCAGCCCGCAGATAGCGATTGGGGCGCGGCGGCATCGATTCGAGGAAGCGCACAATCGCCTCGTTCTCCCCCCCCTCGAAGCCATGGGTGCGGAAGAACAGCTGCGCCGCCCGCGGCCCCTCCTGCCGCTGCAGGTTGGGATTCTTGCCGGTCCACTTGAATGGCCCGGTCTCCGCCAGGCCCCGCATGCTCAGGTTGTCCACCAGGTTGCGCCCCATACCGCCGTCTACGGCGATGTCGTAGATCAGCCCGTCGACGCTGTTCTCCGGATGGCAGGTGTTGCAGCTCATCTGCTTCTGAAAGCTGATGCTGGCGTAGTTGAACAGCCGGGCACCCCAGCGCAGCGTGGTCATCCCTTCGGGACCGTCCAGCCGGATGCTGCCGACCGCGCGCTGCTTGCGCACGTCGATGACGGTGACGTCGTCGCTGAGCCGATTCGCCACATAACCCCAGCGGCCGTCCACCGAAATGACCATTCCCTTGGGGTTGTACCCGGTCGGAATGCGCGCCACCACGTATTCGTTGCTCAGCGCCAGATGGCGAGCGTAGGTCTCGATCTGTTCGTCGGAGATACCAATGCGCCCCTCTTCGACCTGGAGCAGTTCGTACACCCGCTCCATATCCACCACCGTAACCACGTCCACTCCACTCGATCCAATGTAGAGAAAGCGACCGTCAGGCGTGAAGGCGATGCCGTACGGATCGGCAAAATAGAGATTCGGCTCATCGATCAGAAAGTAGGCAGTCCGCCCGCGTTTCCGCGTCTCGGAGATGGCGAAGCCGTAGGTCACCATCCACCCCTGATAGACCTGCGTCTGCGGCAGGAGGTTCTTGGGCAGTTCGAGAGCGGTGACCGCAAACTGACCATCCGGCGAGACCGCGATCCCCTGGCCGATGACCGTCGAATACAGATCGCGGCGCTCGCGCACGAACTGCTCCTCCACGTCGACCACCGTCAGTTCGAGGATCGAAGGAGTGCGGAACAGCACCGGGATCGAGTATTGATTGGAGACAAAAAGGCTGCCGCCATCCGGACTCATGGCGATCCCGAACGGCGCCGTGCCCATGCGCAGACGCTTGACCTCGACTCCGGTTTCCAACTCGACGACCGACAGATCGTTGGTGCTCAGATTGGTGACGAACAGGAATTTCCCATCCGGGCTCAGCGCCATTTCGTGCGGGTCATCCCCCACCGGGATGCGGCGAACGACCTCCATCCGCTCCAGTTCGACAACCGCCACGTCATTCCCCCACCGGTTACTCACATACAACAGGCTCTCGTCGTGACTGAGGAGCAATCCGAACGGCTCTTCCCCCACGTCTATCCGCCCCACCACCTGCCGCTTCTTGGTATCGACCACCAGCAGTTCGTCCGTCCCTTCGCAGGCGACGAACAGCCGCCGACCCGATCCGTCCAGAAGAAGCTGCACCGGCGACTTGTACAAATCGTCCTCCGGGACCGCATACCGAGACCGCCGCGTGTAATCCGGTCGCCCGTCTCCGGTCGGCGAATACGCCTCCTCACCCGTCATGCCCCACGACAGGCCGCAGGTCAACAGCACCGACAGCAGGATCCATCCCCGCCCGCCCGATTTTCGCCTTCTGCTCCGCATCGCCATCTCTTCCAATGATTATTCCCCTTTACCCTGCCGGCGCGGCCCCAGCAACATGGTCGGCTGTGCCTTGACCAGCGCCTCGGTTACCCTGTTCTCCGGCGCCATCTCCTTGTCCTCGTGGCAGCCGATGCAGCCGCGCTGATCCCCGCTGCGCACCCACATCCACGAGCGCATCGCCGTCACCACCTCCCCCTTGCCATCCAGGATCTCCACGTAGAACGGGACGTTGCCGGCCACGTTCACGTAGAACGATCCATCTTCCTCCACCGGCGCTTCTCCCAGGGAGCGCGTCGCGACAAAAGGAGGCGGCCACGCCCCATCATCCCTCCCCCGCTCCTGTTTCCGCAGTAGTCGCTGTCCTTCCTCCAGGGTCAGCGGCAATCCTTCCACCAGGCGCACCTTTTTCGCTTCTCCCGGCCGCACCTGCTCGCTCTCTTCCCGGTCCGACTCGTACACGTTGAGACACTGCAGCTGACCCGCCTCCTTAAAACCACCCACATCCAGGACCGAGGCGAACTCGACCATCGGAATCCGCCCGATCGGCTCCGGCCGCGCAACCGCCGGCTGCGGATCGACGTCGTGCCAGTCGGCCGCGTCGAAAACCTTTTTTCCCGCCATCCCCTTCTTCTCGTCGAACAGGTAGATCCCGTAGGAATCCCCACCCCGCGCATAGGCGACCAACAGGCGACCGTCGGCCAGCCCCTGCGGCGTCCGATAACGCCCCTCTCCCCGACTCAGCGCCCGATAGCTGTTCAGCGGCCTCCGAAACGACACCTGGGCCAGCCGTCCGCTCCGATCCTCCGCATCCCCTTCCCCCTCGACGAACACCAGCAGCCTCTCACCCGGCAATTCGCAGGCCGACAGCTGGGAGGTGGTCTTGTCGTGACTGCCGAAAAACGGATTCAGATTCTCCCCCGCCCAGCTGATCGTCATCAGCGCGAACCCCTGGCGCTGCCAGGAGGAAAACAGCACCCGCCCGTCGGCCAGCGTCGTCGGTGCCAGATCTCCTCCGAGATTATAGCCGGTCCGCCATACTACCGTGCCCCGTCCGGGCACCGGCGTCAAACTCATCGCGTAGAGGGAGGCGAGCGGACCCCGCCCCTGCTCGTCGATAGCGTCCGAAGCCGTGCTCGTAAAGGCGATCCAGCGCACCTTGTCGCGGAAATTGGGAGCATCCACCGCCGCCATGGCCAGATAGACCGGTTCCCGGCAGTCGCCCATGTCGGAGGTGACGCGCATCTTGCGCGACCCGTTCACATCCATCTCCCAGACATCCCAATTCTCCCCGGCGTGCAGCTTGCCGGCGAACAGAACCCGCCGGCCGTCGAAAGAGACGGTCGGCTCGGCCGCCGCGCAGAACCCCTCGGTGAGAAGGCGAATGTCGCCGTCCGGCTGCAGCGCGGCGATGCGGCTGCCGCATGCGGTCGGTTCGAGCGGCTCCTGGACGAAAATCAGCGGCTGCTCCAGCCCCTTGGCCATCCCCACCACCGGCAGCAGCGACAGAAGCAGCGACAGCACCCTTACCCTCTTTGCGAATCGGCTCATTCCCCGGCCCCCCTATTCCGAAGGTTCTTTCACCGCCAGCACCTGATCGGCGGCAATATCGACCAGTTCCTGCACCTTGCCACTCGGCCAGCGCACGCTGATGGTATCGATCCGAGTCGCCTCTCCCAGCCCGAAGTGCAGCCGCGGATCGTTCTGCGAGATGTAGCCGCTGGCCGAAACCGCCTCGGCCACCTGCACCTTCTCTCCGATCTTCAGCGTCACCCATGCCCCGATGCCGCTCCGATTGCTCGTCGCCCCCTCCAGATCGAGCATCAGCCAGTGCCCATCGTTCCCCCCCTCATTGCGCAGCAACATGGAAGGCTGGTCCAGATGCAGGACGAAGAGATCCAGATCCCCGTCGTTGTCGTAGTCGCCGGCGGTCGTGCCCCGCGACACGCAGCGATGGCGGAAAAAATCGCCCGAGCGGCCGCTGACATCGGCGAAGACGCGCCCTCCACGTTCGTCCGGCACGTTGGCCAGCAGCAGCGCCTCCATCGTATGCGTCAGATGGTGGGCGTCGCCGTTGGAGATGAAAACATCCAGGTCGCCGTCGTTGTCGTAGTCGAGAAAATCGCCGTGCCAGCTCACGTACTGGCCGCTGATCTCGGCGATCCCCGCCATGGCGGTGAAATCCTCGAAATAGTCGTCCCCGACGTTGACGTAGAGATTGTTGTAGGCCATATCCGGCACCAGGAGATCCAGATCCCCGTCCAGATCGTAATCGCCGAAATCCCCGCCCATCGAGGAACTGGCATCCCCGTTGGCCGAAAAGGCGACCCCCGCTTCCAGACCGATGTCGGTGAAGCTGCCGTCGCCGTTGTTGTGGTAGAGATAATTCTCCATAGCATCGTTGGCCACATACAGATCCATCAACCCATCCCCGTCGTAATCGCCGGCCGCCAACCCCATGGCCCGCGCCTCGCTCGCCACCCCGGCCAACTCAGTCGCATCGACGAACGTCCCATCCCCCTCGTTGCGATAGAGCACATCCGGCTGCCCCTGATAGGCCAGGGGCCCCGGAAAGAGGTCGGCGGCGTAGTAGAGGCGGTAATCCGGATCGAACTCCAGATAGTTGCCCACGTACAGATCCAGATCGCCGTCGTTGTCGTAGTCGAGAAAGACGGTCCCCACACCCCACAGTTCGTCCCCGACCCCGGCCGCTTCGGTCGCATCGGTAAATGTCCCGTTCCCCTCGTTGTGGTAGAGCGTATTGCGCCCGTAGTTGGTGACGTAGACATCCGTATGTCCGTCGTTGTCGTAATCTCCGGCGATGCAGGCCATGCCGTATCCGGGATCGCCGACCCAGACCGCTTCAGTGACATCGACGAACGTCCCGTCCCCCTCGTTGTGGAAAAGCTGATTGCGCAGCTGCTCCACCTGGCTATCCTCTTCCGGCGGATCGTTGATCCCCTCCAGGTAGGAACAGTTGACCGCATAGAGATCCATCCAGCCATCGCCGTCGTAGTCGAAAAACATGCAGCCCGACCCGGTGGCTTCGAGAATGGAACTCATCTCCTCATCCCCAAAGCTGTGGACGAAGCGGACTCCGGACTCGGCAGTCACGTCGGTGAAGCGGACGTTTCCGCCCCCTTCTGGAAAATTCTCCTGACCACTGACATTCCCTGTCGGGAGTACCCAGGCGATGGCCAGAATCAGCACATAAATCGGTCTTTTTATCGTCAATCTTATCTCTCCTACTCGCAGGGAGAACAATTGATCCTAAATCTATATACTATCTATATATAGACCTATAGCTGATTCTGTGATTTAGGGCTTCAGAAAAATTGATTGAGCAGAGGAGATGTGGAGTGAGTCTGCCGGAGGCAGATCGCCCCTCGAAGGGGCGATCCATCGGCTTGCTTCGCAGGAAATGCCGGATGTGGCCTTCTCGTCAGGACTCCAGGAAGGTCAGTCCTTCGCGAATAGCGTATTTGGTGAGTTCGGGCAGGCTGCGGATGTTCAGCTTATCCATGATGTGGTGACGGTGGGTGCCGACCGTATTTACGCTCACGTGAAGGTGAGCAGCTATCTGCTCCGCCGTCTTCCCCTCCACGAGCAGTTGCAGCACCTCCCGCTCCCTGGCCGTGAGCACGTCGGCGCCGGGAGTCGGCTTTTCGGCCAGCTGCTGCACGTAGTCTTCTATTACCAGACTGGCGATCTTGGGACTCAGGTATTTGTGACCGGCCACGACATCGCGAATCGCCTGGGTCAGCTCGCGAAAAGCCCCTTTTTTTAGCAGATAACCCGAAGCCCCTGCCTGCAACATTCCCGTGACAAACCGCTTATCGGCGTGCATGGAGAGGGCGATAATCTTGACGTCGGGCATCTCGGCCTTGATCTGGCGAGTCGCCTCTATGCCGTTGAGGTCGGGCATGGCGATATCCATGACCACCACATCCGGTTTCTCCTGCCGGGCCAGTTCCACTGCGGTGCGGCCATCCTCCGCCTCGGCCACTACTTCCATGCCCGATTCCTGCTCGAGCAGGACGCGAAGTCCATCCCGCACGATCTGGTGGTCATCTGCCAGAACAATTCGCAAATTCATCTGCCATTCCCCTCGTTGGTTTCGCCCTCTTCTTGCAGAGGAGTCCCTCGCAGAGGGGCGATCAGAAGCGCGCGGGTGCCGCGTCCGGGTTTGGAATCGATCTGAAACGAACCGCCGATCGAACCCATCCGCTCCCGGATGCTGAAAAGACCGAACCCGCCGGTCGACTTTTTCGGGACAGTCTGCGTGGAGGAATCGAATCCTACCCCGTCATCCACCACTTCGGCGTGCAGAGCAGTTTCCTCCCGCAGCAGCGTTACCCGGACGGTGTGCGCCCGGGCGTGTTTGACCACGTTGATGAGCAGTTCCCGTACCGCCCGAAAGATCAGCGCGCGCACATCCTCCCCGATCAGTTCGGACTGCCCGTCGTCCACTACCTCTATCCGCAGAGCGTGTTTCGCCTCGAATTCCTCCGCCAACCACTCCAACCCCGCCGTCAGGCCCAGCTCATACAGCACCGGTGGACTGAGTTCGAAGGTCAGTGACCGAATCCCCTCGTCCATCTGATCGATGAGCCCCGAGATCTCATCCAGAGACTCGGTCTGCCCTGCGCTCCCCACCGAAACCTGGAGCGCATCGATCTTCATCTGGGTGACCGCCAGAATCTGGCCGATGTGGTCGTGCAGATCGGTGGCGATGTGGTGCCGTTCTCGCTCCTCGGTCAGCATCAGTTCGGACGCCAGTGAACGCAGCTGGTTCTGATGGACGAGGAGCTGTTCTTCGACCAGCTTGCGCTCGGCGATTTCCGAATGCAATTCTCGATTGGCTCTCGCCAGATCTGCGGTGCGCTCGGCGACCCGGCGCTCCAGATTGCGGATGAAAGGGTTGGTCATGCGCCCGAATAACAGCGCGCCGAGGAAAATGAGCACCAGAGTAACCCCACCTGCTATCTTCCCGGCCCTGATAAACGGCGCCCTGACCTCCGCCAGGTCGATTTGCGCGACGATGCCCAGATCGAACAATCTGATCGGCTCGTACGCGGCCAGAACTTCTTCCCCCCGATAATCCAGGCCGACGACCATCCCCGATTCCCCGGACAGCGCCCGCCGCATCGGTTCGACCAGTATCCAGGAAAACGGCACCGGAGCCGGGTGCTCCAGATCGTAGTGCCTCTGCCGGAGGAGGAAGACGATCATCTCCTCCTCCCGTTTGGCCAGGGAAAACTCCCCGGTTTCCCCGAACCCGATCTGACCGAGCGTGGCGGCGAAGATCCCTCCGGGAATCTCATCGATGTTGTGCTGGGCGTTGAACTGCGCCACGCCCTCCAGCAGGGCCGCCTGAGTCTGCACTGTTTCGACCAGGCGAGCCCCGGTCTTTTCCAGCGCCGCGCTGTACAATACCCTGATGGCGATTCCCGCGACTCCGATAGCGACGACCATCATGATGGCGATCAGGAGGAAAAGCCTCTGTCTTTCGATCATCGCTCCCCCGCTGTAGTCTGAGAAATCGGACGAGATCAAATTTAAGCATTTTCCGCCGCTGAGACGACTGAAACCAGAGTTTTTTCGCCACTCCTTCCCTCCGGAGCCCCCTGCTCTCGTTCGACGCCCCTACTTTCCCGATGTTGCAAAAAAAGACATCAGTAGTGATGAAAAATACAACATTAATATATTTTCTAATAAGTCGAATATTTACAGTGTTTTATTGTTATAAAATCTATCTCAAATTAACAACAATCCAATAAATGTATAATAACTCTACATCTATCGTTCTTTCTCCTCTGATCCGACATCCTCTCATAACAGTCTGTTAATAATAGAATTGATGATTTTCTTCTCAGATTGGTATACTCTTTGCGATAGAAAGGGGTAAATGTAGAAAATTCCGACAATTCACCTTATTCTCGCTCTTTTTTGAGGAGGAATGCAACAATGGTAGCCATTTTCGTAGTTTTGACCATTCTTCTGCTGGTCGCTATCGACGCCGTGCTGGAACGACGCCGTCAGCCTCAGACAGCCCCGGCCACAGTACCGCCGATGGCAACCGAACCGGTTCTGCCGGCAGGTCTTTTCGTGCATCCCGGTCACGCCTGGGCCGAGATCCTGCGCTCCGGCCTGGTGCGCATCGGCTTGGATGATCTGGTGCGTCAGGCTCTCGGCAAACCGGACCGCCTGCTCCTGCGCAACCCCGGAGAACAGGTGCATCAGGGGGACCCCCTGATGACCATCGAACGAGATGGACGCCAACTCATTCTGACCGCTCCCCTGAGCGGCATCATCGAACGCACCAATGAACAGTTGGCCGCTCATCCCGAATCCCTGGAACAGACCGCCTACGGAGAGAACTGGGCGTACGCCATCAAACCGGATCGACTGGGCGATGAAATCGGCACCATGCAGGTCGCCGAAAAGGCGGTCAACTGGCTCAAGGCAGAAACGTCGAGATGGGTCGATTGGATAGGCAGTATGGCGCAACCTCAGCCCGGCATGGCCATGCAGGATGGGGGCACGCCGGTCTTCGGCGCCCTTGCGCAACTCGACACTGAGGCCTGGAAGGATTTCCAGAAACAATTTCTCGTCCACGAAACATCTGAAACCAGCTGCGAATCCAACGCCTGATCGGGACCGAAGGGAAGGGGAAGAGGATATGGCCTACGGAATACTCACAGATCTCACCCGGTGCATCGGCTGCGGAGCCTGCGCTTTAGCCTGCAAGGAGATCAACGAACTACCCAAAGAAGAAATGGACGGCCTGAACGCCACCACCTGGACCGTCGTCGAGCAGCAAAACGGGCTCAATATCCGCAGACAGTGCATGCACTGTCTGGACCCAACCTGCGTCTCTGTCTGCCCGGTGGCCGCCCTGCAGAAAACCCCTGAAGGGCCGGTGATTTACGATGAAGATCGCTGCATGGGCTGCCGCTACTGCATGTTCGCCTGCCCGTTCCAGATCCCCAAATACGAATGGGACGAAACCATCCCCCGCGTGCAAAAATGTATCATGTGCTTCGAAAACCGCGTCAGCAAGGGGGAGTCGCCCGCCTGCACCCAGACCTGCCCCACCGGCGCGACCATCTTCGGAGAGCGGGAGGCACTGATTCACGAAGCGCAACATCGCCTGACAAACGAGCCGGAGCGCTACGTCGATCACATCTACGGCCTGGAGGAGGCGGGAGGCACTTCGGTGATCTATCTCTCCAGCATCTTCTTCGCCGAACTGGGCTTCCCCGTCGATGTGGAACACAAACCGTATCCGCGGCTCACCTGGGAAGTGCTCTCCAAGATCCCCAATATCGTCTCCACCGGCGGCGCGTTGATGCTGGGGATCTGGTGGATCGCCAACCGACGCGACAAAATAGCACGGGGAGAACTGGTCGATGAAGAGGCGAAAAACGAACGCCGTGGGCAAGGAGGACAGCCATGAAACAGTGGTTGACCTTCTGGCGTGGCGTGGCCGCCCTGGTACTGGCATTCGGGCTCTACGCCACCTTCGTCCGCTTCGTCCACGGACTGGGCGCGTCGACCAATCTGTCGGACGGCTTCCCCTGGGGGATCTGGATCGGCTTCGACGTGCTGGTCGGCGTCGGCCTGGCCGCTGGCGGCTTCACCCTCACCGCCGCAGTTCATATCTTCAACCTGGAGCGTTTCAAACCGATCGTGCGCCCCACGGTGCTGACCGCTTTCCTGGGATATCTGCTGGTCATCGTCGGCCTGTTCTTCGACCTGGGACAGCCCTGGCGTATCTGGCACCCGATCATCATGTGGAATCCCCACTCGGTGATGTTCGAAGTCGGTTGGTGTGTCACCCTCTACACCACGGTGCTGGCTCTGGAATTCAGTCCCATGCTGCTGGAGCGTTTTGACCTCCAGAAACCGCTGCGCATCGTCAAGGCCATAACCATCCCGGTCGTCATCCTCGGGGTAGTGCTCTCGACCCTGCACCAGTCCTCTCTGGGAACCCTGTTCGTCATCGTGCCGGACAAGCTCCATGGACTGTGGTATTCCCCTCTGCTGCCGCTGTTTTTCTTTATCAGCGCCATCGCCGGCGGCCTGGCCATGGTCATTGTCGAATCCAGCATCAGCTCCCGCGTCTTCGGCCGGCGCCTGGAATTGGATCTGCTCCAGGATTTGGGGCGCGTCATCGTCGTCGTCCTGGGTATCTACCTGGTTGTAAAACTCCAGGATATGTCCGGCCACGATACCTTCTACCTGCTGGCCGTTCCCGGTCCGGAGCGCTTCCTTTTCATGGTAGAACTCTTCTTTGGCGCTCTGGTGCCCATGGTGCTGCTGGCCATCCCCGCCGTGCGCCGGGATGCCGGCGGTCTGTTCTGCTCCGCGCTGCTGGTGGTCCTCGGCTTTGTCACGGGCCGCCTGAACATCGCCCTGACCGGAGTCCAGGGGAGTATGCAGGCCGATTACTTCCCCTCCGTGCTGGAATTCGCGGTCACCGCCATGCTGATAGTCCTCGGCTTTATCGCCTTCACTCTGGCGGTCAAGCACCTCAACGTCTTTCCGGAAAAAGAAAAAGAGGCGGGATATCCTTCCATATCTCCTGCTGCGGAACCAAATCGCCTGGCCATCTACGCTTCGCGCGGCTCTCTGGCTGTTCTCGCCGTGGTCCTGTTCATCGGCGGCCTGACTCTGGAGTTCGGCAGACCAACCGCCAGCCGGGCGGAACCGGTTCCGCAATCACCCGCCCCTCTGGACTACGCCACCGACCTCCGGCTGCCCGACGATCTGGTCTTCCCTCCGAGCGACGACAGCCCGGGCGAGGTAATCTTCAGCCACGATATCCACGTGGAGACCGATCCACCCAACTGCACGGTCTGTCACGCCAGTACCTTCCCCCTTCTCCGCTCGACCGGCACACCCCGCATACGCGGCGAACAGCTGCACGATCCGGCGCGCTGCGGCTCCTGCCACGATGGGGAGGGCGCTTTCTCGCTCGAGGATGACTGCGAGTCCTGTCACGTCGAATGAGCCGGATTCGCGTGCGGACTCTCCCTCGCGCCACAATGGTCTGGCGCTGCCTTCTCTGGAATAGCAGTGCCGACTTTTGCTATATTAAAATGAGCGGCCCCGTTCGCGAGGTCGCCCGCCACAGGAGGTGGTCGCAATGGTAATCATAGCCGTCGTCCTGACCCTGGCAATCTGCCTGCTGGCAGACTGGTGGCTCCAGCGGCGCGAACGAGCCGGCGCCGCAGTCCCTTCACCATCCACTCGACCCCGCCCGCTCCCGGCCCTCGATCCACCCGCGCATGCCGGCGGCTTTCGTCTCCAGGAGGAGATGGCCTACCATCCGGGCCACGCCTGGGCTTTCGTCGAGGGCCCCGACCAGGTGCGCATCGGCGTGGATGATTTCGCCCGCTGCCTACTCGGCGGCATCGATGGCATCGAGCTACCGGCGGTCGGCACCCGACTACAGCAGGGCCAGCAGGCCTGGACGCTCCGCCGCACAGATCGGCGGGCACCGATGCTCTCCCCTCTGAGTGGCCGGGTGGTCCAGGTCAACCCTCGTCTTCTGGAAGATCCGCAGCTGGCCCATGCGGATCCATACGGGGAGGGCTGGTTGATGCTAGTGCGCGCCGACGCACTGCGCGCCAATCTCAACAACCTGCTCTCCGGCCGCCTGGTGCGCCACTGGCTGGAGGATGTGAGCGCCCGGTTGCGCGTAATCCTGCACGGCGACAGGGGAGCCGGCATCGGCTTCTCCTTCCCCGACGGGGGAACCGCCGTGGAAGATATCGGTAGCCTTTTGAGCGACGAGAAATGGGATGACGCCATCCGCGAATTCCTGCTCACCGATCCCTGATTCGGCGCCATCGCCGCAGCGGCCGAGAGCAACCTGGGTGGAGGAACGGCCGTTGCCGATTGATTCATCTCGCCGGTTTCCCGATCTTCCCCCGGACCAGAGGGAACGAAAAACCGGAGACGACAATCCCTCAGGGGTAGAGCGATCGACACCATCTGCATAGCGCACTCAAAGGAGCAAGGGGGATTAGGTGTTTTCGACGCTGAGCACGAGAATCTTCGCCCTGATCGCGGCCATTGCCCTGAGCGGCCTAGGGCTACTGAGCTGGGGGGTTACAGAATTTCACACCGCCAGCCTGGAGCACGAAGTGGTCCAGGGCGCCCTGCGCCTGAGCGATATGCTGCAGCGCGGCATACGCGGCTGCATGCTGGACAACCGCAAGGAGAATGTTTACCAGACGATGCGGGGGGTGGGAACGCAGCCCGGCATCGAGCGCCTGCGCCTCCTCAACAAGGGGGGCCTCATCACCTTCTCCTCGAACAACGCCGAAAGCGGCCAGACCGTCGACATGCAAGTCGAGGCCTGCACCCGCTGTCACGGTGAAGCCGAACCGATCGCCCACCTGGACAATCGGGAATTGACGCGCATCTTCACCTCCCAGCAGGGCCACCGAATCCTCGGCCTGATCACCCCCATCTACAACGAACCGGCCTGCGCCAGCGCCGCCTGCCACGTCTCCCCCGATGAGCAGCACGTGCTGGGGGTGATAGACATGCAGTTTTCCCTGGCCGAGATCGACCAGACGATCGCCCAGCGCAACGACCACTTCCTCTATCTCGTCTCCCTGCTGATGCTGGGTATCGCCTTTAGCTGCGGCCTGTTCGTCTGGCGCTTCGTCCACCGGCCGGTGCAGGCGTTGATCCACGGCACCGAGCGGATCCGTACCGGCTACCTCGACTATCGCATCCCCCTGCAATCGGGCACCGAAATCGGCCGCCTGGCTACCTCCTTCAACCAGATGGCCGAAGAGCTGGGCGAGGCGCAGCAGCAGCTCAGAGACTGGACGCACACCCTGGAGCAGCGGGTGGCGGAAAAAACCCGCACCCTGCAGCAGGCCCAGGCCCGCCTGGTCCACAACGAAAAGATGGCCTCCCTGGGGGCACTGGCCGCCGTCGTCGCCCACGAAATCAACAATCCCCTCAGCGGCGTCCTTACCTACACCAAACTGGTGCGCAAAATGATGGGGGACAGCGGCCCCAAACCAGAACGCATTGAGTCGATCCACAAGTATCTCAAAACCATGGAGACCGAGACCGCCCGCTGCGGCAACATCGTCAAGAACCTGCTGGAGTTCTCGCGCCAGTCGGGTGTGGTTACCGGGGAAGCCGACGTCAACGACATCCTGGAGCGCACCCTCTTCCTGATCGCCCACAAGCTGGAGCTGCAGAGCATCCGCCTGAGCCGGGAACTGGCCGCCGCTCTCCCCCGACCCAGCGGCGACGCCGACCAGATCCAGCAGGCGCTGCTGGCCATCCTCATCAACGCGGTGGAAGCGATGCCCGAAGGAGGAGAGCTGAAGGTCGCCACGCGCCTGGTGCAGAAAGAAGGAGAGCCGCACGCGCAGATCGAGATCGCCGACACCGGCGTCGGCATTCCCGAGGAGGTGATCGACCGCCTGTTCGAGCCTTTTTTCACCACCAAGCAGGACAAAAAGGGGGTGGGGCTCGGCCTTTCGGTGGTCTATGGCATCGTCCGGCGCCATAACGGCAGTATCGACGTCCGGTCCGAAGTGGGTCAGGGGACCACCTTCCTGATCTCCCTGCCCGAACACGGCCAGGTGGAGCAGGAGCTGCTGATCGGCGGCGAAAAAGAAGAAGGGGAAGAGAATGGCGGTTAAACCCCGCATCCTGATCGTCGATGACGAGAAGGTAGTGCGCGAATCCCTCTACGAGTGGTTCACCGAAGACGGCTACCAGGTGGACACGGCCGACAGCGGCCGACAGGCGCTGGAGCGGCTCCAGGAATCGACCTGCGATATCCTGCTCGTCGATATCAAAATGCCGGGAATGGACGGTCTGGAGCTGCAGCGCAAGGTGCAGCAGATCGCACCTGAGGCGGTCATCATCATCATGACCGCCTACGCCTCGGTCGACACGGCGGTGCAGGCGCTCAAGGCGGGGGCCTACGACTACATCACCAAACCGTTCGATCCGGACGACCTGGAGCGGATCGTCAACAAGGCGGCCGAGCGCCAGCAGCTGGTGCGCGAAAACGTCCTGCTCAAAGAGCAGTTGGTGGCGGTCAGCGAAGGAGACGGGGAGTTGATCGGCACCAGCTCCGGCATCGAAAAGGTCCGCGAGATGATCCAGCACGTGGGCGACACCGACACCACCGTGCTGATCACCGGCGAGAGCGGCACCGGCAAGGAACTGGTCGCCCGCGCCATTCACCGCGCCAGCACCCGGCGCCACATGCCCCTGGTGACGGTCAACTGCGCCGGCCTACCCGAAGGGCTGATCGAGAGCGAGCTGTTCGGCCACGAGAAGGGCGCCTTCACCGGCGCCCAGTATCGGCGCAAGGGGAAGTTCGAGCTGGCGGACGGAGGCAGCATCTTCTTCGATGAGATCGGCGACATCAGCCCCAAAACCCAGGTCGATCTGCTGCGCGTACTCGAGGAGAAGATGATCACCCGCGTCGGCGGCACTCAGATCTTGCCGGTCGATTTCAGAGTCATCGCCGCCACCCATCGCAACCTGAAGCAGGCGGTGGAACAGAACCTCTTCCGCCTGGACCTCTTCTATCGTCTCAACGTCTTCACAATCTCCATTCCCCCGCTCCGCGAGCGGCGCTCCGACATCCCGCTGCTGGCCCGGCATTTCCTGACCAAGTCGGCCAGGGAGATGGGTCGCCCTACCAGCCGCATCTCTCCCGCCGCCATGCAGTTGCTGAGCGACTACGCCTGGCCGGGCAACGTGCGCGAGTTGGAAAACGCCATCGAACGGGCGGTCGTCCTGCAGCGGGAAGAAGAGATCCAGCTCGAAGATCTGCCGATGACCCCGTCGGCTGCTCCGCTACTCGCCCCCGCCGGCGAACTCTCTCTCGAGGAGATGGAACGACACCACATCCAGCAGGTCCTGGATCAGATGTCGGGCAACGTCTCCAAAGCTGCGCGCACGCTGGGCATCGATCGGGTGACCCTCTACAATAAAATTCGCAAATACGACCTGAAGCGAAACCAGAATCAGCAGGACTGAGCGACGGGGAGAGCATGGTGCGTATCTGTCTGATGGGCGTGGGCGACATCTCGTCCTCGACCGTCGCCGCACTCGGCTACGCAGTGGCGGAGATCCTGCCCTGTGAGCCCCGCGTCGACAGACGAAGACTGAACCCCCAGTTCGCCCTCGACCCCCACCGTCAGCAGTACTGGTCCACCCCCATCCTCGAGCACTTGGAGGAGATGCGCCCCCCCGACTGCGACCGCATCCTCGGAGTCGCCGAAGTCGATCTCTGCATCCCCATCCTCACCTTCGTCTTCGGCGAAGCGCTCCTCGAGCGCCCTCCGGCTCTCATCTCCCTGCATCGCCTGCGCCCTGCCTTCTACGGCCTGCCCGACGATCCCGAGCAGACCCTGGACCGGGCCACGCGCGAGTCAGTGCACGAACTGGGCCATACCTGGGGCCTGGTCCACTGCCAGGAGTACGCCTGTGTCATGCACGTCTCCCGCGTGGCCGACGAAATCGACCTGAAGGGCCCCGGCTTCTGCATCACTTGCACCGCAACCCTGGCGGAAAACGGATACGCCATTCGTTGAAATCGCCAAAAACAAGCGGCTCCCTTCCGAGTTGGAAGGGAGCCGCTTTCGCGCTGTCGATATTCAGGCGATCATCCTGAATATCGTTATTTTTTGCCTGTATAAACCCTCGTCTGCGTAGAGATAAAAATCTACCGGATCTGCCAGGCTATCGGCAAAACCCCGTTCTCACTTGTCCGCCGCAGCCTTAGCCTTCTTCGGATTCGGATGCTTCACCTTCTCGACCATCTCTTCGAACTTGAACTCCCCCTTGAAGGTCGGGCTCTTTTCGTTGTGGCACTCGATGCACAGTTCCCTGGTCGGAATCACGAGTCCGGCGGCGATCGCATCATCGCGCTTCTTCATGACCGCGCGCGCCTTGTACTCGCTCCCGGCGCCGTGGCAGGACTCGCACCCCACCCCGTCCTCAATGCTGTGCCCCTTCTTCCCTTCCGCAATCGGCTCGATCCCCGCCGCATCCACACCGTGCGCGGTGACGTGGCACTTGAGGCAGGCATCTTCCTTCTGCGGATCGACCCCCTCTTTAACGTGTTTTTTTGCTTCGTCCGTGCCCAGCGTCGCATAGGCGCCGGCGTGCCGGCTCTCCTGCCACTGCCCCAGCTGATTCCCCTTGGTTTTGCTCTTGTGGCACTTGCCGCAGTTCGCCACGCCGATGTATTTCCCCTTCTTCGGCTTGGCGCCCTCTTCGGCCATAGCCGGGGCCTGCAAGGCGACCAGTCCGACCACCGCTCCCAAAAGCGCTATTCTCTTCGTCAGACGCATCTATATCCTCCTCTATAAAGGTGCAACAGGTGACCATTAGAAACTAAGAATGGATCGACGTTTGGGAAACAGGAGTCGTTCCCAAAAAATCTGACCCAAAGCAAAGGGGCGGGGCAAACCGCCCCACCCCTTTGCTTATCTCTACACTCGCGTGAAAGTGCGAGTTACGGAGTCAGGGTCATCTTGCGGCCTTCGGTGTAGCTTCCGGCCTGCATGTTGTAGATGTAGACCCCCGCCGTCACCTTCTGGCCGTTCATGTCGCGACCGTTCCAGTTGATGGCGTAGACACCCGGGTTGTGATGCGCTTCGATCAACGTGCGCACCCGCTGCCCCAGACTGTTGTAGATGTCGATGCGGACGGTGACCGGCTCAGCCACGGAGTACTGAATCTCGGTCTCCGGATTGAACGGGTTGGGCGCGTTCGGTGCCAGCGCGAACTCGGTCGGCACCATCTTGCCGGCCATTTCGCGAGAGCCGCCCACAGGTCCGGCAGAGGCGGTCATCCCACCGCGCCCCTTGCCCTTACCGGCCAGCACGCGCACCCCGTCACCCGAGGAGATCGTCCGACCGGTCAGGTCCTTGATCGACGCTTTGAGAAGACCAACCGCGTACTGGGGATTGTGGATACCCATGCTCTTGTCTTCCAGCACGAAGTCGTAGTTGAACAGTCCCTGGAGCTGCTTGGCGGTGTACTCATCAGCCACCACGATCTCCTCCGAGTCGACCGGCGGCAGCGCCTTGGCCAGAATGTTCAGCAGACCAGCGACCTCGGTCTGCACGCCCTCGACCTTGCCGTCACCATCGTAGTCGTCGCGCGGAATGTCGAACGAGTCCATCGGGCCGTGGCAGCCGGCGCATGCTTCGGTCAGGTCGACATCGTCGGAGTGATCATCCGGGGTGCCGCCGTCATACGTCGGCCAGAAGGTATGGCCACCGGCGTTGGTCCAGACCGGATTCGGCTCGCCGTCGACCGTGCGCGGCACGGACGGCATGTGGCAGGTCACGCAGGCGTTGTCGACCGCGTACACGTGCGCCGAGCTGCGGATATCCTGGCCGTACTCGTAGGCGTTCTCGCCCACCAGCATGTCCGTCTGCGGGCCGTGGTGCGGACCGAAATGACTCGACGGATTGCCCAGATTCTCGTCGATATACGTGTCGATATTGCGCCGCCCCTTGTGGCAATTCATGCAGAGCTTGCCATGGCCGCCCTCGGTGACCACCGCGCCGTTGCCCAGCGTGACGTCGTCGACCTTGCGGATCTGGTGCGCATTGGTGGCGTCGTGCGGATCGTGGCAGGTGGCGCAGCCGATCGGCGCGTGGTTCAGGTCCAATGTCGGATCGTCGCTGGTCTTTCCCTCCACCTGCAATTCGACGAAGCCGATGCCGCTGTGGCATGCGTTGCAGGAAGCACTCCCACGATTCACGTTTGTGCGGGCATGCAGAGAGTTGCTCCACTCGATAGCGGGCACGACGTAGGGTTCCTCGGCATGGCACTGGGCGCAGTTGCCGACGTCGTAGGTCGTCGAAATCCAATCGGCCTTCTCCGGAAAAGGAGCAGCTACATGTCCGCTAGCCGGACCGTGGCAGGACTCGCACTGAACGCTGGAAACAGCCTTCAACTCCTCGGGCACGGCCTCCCAGACTCCCGGTGCCGGGGGATCCGGAAAAGTCCACCCTGATGCTGCGGCCACGTCGTCGAAACCGCCATTTACGGCGGTCGGCGCTGTATTGTATCCCGTGGAGTGGCAGGACAGGCAGCCTTCGGTGAAGTGACTGCTCTTCAACCCATCGAGATATTCGGGCAGCGCCGCAGCGTGATGCGTCTCGGCCCACCCGGCGTGGGTATCGGAGTGACACCCGGCACAGCCCGCCGCGCCCACATAGGTGGCGGCCGTGATCGTTGCGGTCAGTTCGACCATCTCGGTCGATTCGACGCCTGCATCGTCGGTCACCGTGGTCGAATACGTGGCCGAAACCGCGTACTGTCCCTCAACGTCCGGTACCAGCAGTTGCCGACCGACTATAGCGAAACCTGCGCGCTGTGTCTGATCACTGATCGGGATCTCTTCTCCCAGCGGGCTGGCGGCCAGCGCGGCAGCCGAACCGGCCGCAGCGGTCAGGCTCCAGGCGAACCCCGTCGCCTCGGAACCGTTCTCCACCAGGGCCTCCAGATAGACTGCAGACCCCACGCCCACGGTGAACAGTCCGCCGGACACCTGGGTGCCCTCGGCCAGTCCATAGTCGACGATCTCCTGATGCGACAGCGGCCGGGCGACGATCATGCCCGCCCACACCTGCGTGCCGACCAGCAAAACCAGCGCGGCACTGAGCAGTAAAACTTTGCGCATTTTCTCCTCCTTAGGGAAAGATGCCCCACAGTTGCCCAACAACATCTATTTAATTTTCTGTGGATCTATTCCTATATAAGGCAAAAAGCATACTCACTTCACAGATCGACCCATTTTATTTTCCCGTTGGCACACAACTCCTTCCAGGATCGGCAGTTACTTATGCAAAAAAAACTATCCTCCTCCGCATTCCCCTAAAAAAAGAGAAGATGAGAGTGTATCCAAAAGTGGCACTCTCATCTCCTATTATTACCGTAAATATTTTATTTAATAATAAATTAGATGTAATGAGACATCACCGAGTCACAGAGTGCCTAAAAGTTACACCTCCCTCTCAAAGAATCGGGGAAATGCATGCACATCAGAATATTTCGGCCCCGCCTTCGTGGCACTCGGTGCAGTTGGATTCAAACTCCTCCCCGCCGATATCCTCCGGGTGCGCAAAGGTCAGTCCCCGAGGAGCTATCCGCTCGTCTCCTTCCTCCGTTCCCTGCGCCAAAATGCGGTGACAGAGATTGCAGTCCTTGGAGATCTCCTCCCCCTCCGCCGTCCGCAGTTCGCTCCCGTGACAGCGGAAACAGCCGATGAACTCCGAATGCCCGATATGGTCGGGATATTCCCGCCACGTCACCTTCATCACGGGGAAGAAGTTCTGTCGGTAGATCGACTGCACTGCGGCCACCGCCGCGTCGATCTTCCCCCTCTCCTCGGCGAATAGATCCGGGTAATCCTCCTCGTAAAATCCGACCAATCCCTCCTCGATCCCCCGCAGCGCCGAAACCGTGTCCTCATACGCTTCGTCGAGCACCGTCACCGCCTGCTGTTTGATATATGGCAAATTCCGATCGATCGTCCCTGAGGCCATTGCCTGGTTGACTGTCCGGTTAGGCGACCGATAGTTGTGGCTGGGCCGATTGTGACAGTCGATGCAGTCCATCGTCCGCACCTCGGCCGCCATCCGTTCCTCCTCGTCCAGCGGTTCGTCCGGGTTCTCGTATTCCAGCACTCTCCCCCGATCGTCGCTCAAACGCACCCAGGCGATCTCCTCCCGCCTGCGGTCGCGGGCGATGTATTCGACCTTGTTGGCCTTTGACACGTGCCAGTGGATCCCCTCCACCCGCCCCGACTCTTCGCTGCCCCCGCCGATATCGATCAGCATGGTAATCGGATAGTGCGTATTCTCTTCGTCACCCAGGAAGTGTTCGTTCACATCCAGCCGGGCCCCGAAAAAGTGCTCCGGCCAGTGGCAGTGCTCGCAGGTCTCGCGCGCCGGTCGCAAATTTTCGATCGGCGTGGGAATCGGCCGCGGATAGTTGTCAATCAGCGTGGCGTACACCTGATACGCACCCGACAGCTTCGACTTGACATACCAATCCGCTCCCTCGCCGATGTGGCACTCGGCGCAGCCGACCCGGGCGTGCGGCGACCCCTGAAAAGCGGTGTATTCCGGGCTCATCACCGAGTGGCAGAGGGTCCCGCAAAACTGCTCCGATTCTGTCTGCTTGTACGCTTTGTAAGAACCCACCGAAGAGGCCACCAGAAAGACCGCCGTGCCGATGGCAAAGATGAGCACCGCATTCCGGTGTCCGGGATCGTCCGGATTGAGGTGGAACCTCTGATAAAAGGAGGACGCCTCTCCCTGCGCGATCCGCCGCCGCTCCTGAAGCATACCCAGCGGTATGAGAATCAGTCCCAGAACCAGAAAAGCGGGTAATACCACAAAGGTCAACAGCCCAAGATAAACCGTGGTCTCCTGGGCAACCGCGTCGATGAGCAGCAACAGCAGGATGAGCAAGAAGGAGAGTCCCGCCAGCACCGCTCCACCGGCCGTGATCCCATTATACGCGCTGTCGGGCAGACGTCTATCGGCCATCTATCGCAAGATTCCTTTCGTGGAAGACCATCCACATCGGGGTGGTGGAAGGATGCAAAAAAACGCGCCCCTCGGGACGCAAACCTATCCCCTGTCCATGCATCGAAACAGGGCTGTGCACATCGGACTCAGCCGACGCCCAGGCGCTTCATCGTCTTCTGCAGGTTGGGCCGCGAGATGCCCAGCTTTTCGGCCGCTCGAGTGCGGTTGCCTTCGCATGCCTCCAGCGCTTTTTCGATCATCGTCTTCTTGATTCGCTCCAGCGCCTGGGGCAGGGCTTCGTCCTCCTGAATGACGGCCGGTGCCGCCTGGATCCCCCTCAACTCATCCGACAGCAGTTCGAATGAAATCTCCACCCCCTCGTCCACCAGAGCGGCCATGCGCTCCACCTCGTTGCGCAGCTGGCGCACATTGCCCGGCCACTGATAGCGCTGTATCACGGTCATAACCTCAGAGCTGAAGCCGAGCAGCGTCTTGCCCGTTCTGCGGGCGTAGTCGTCCAGAAAGTGGCGGGTCAGCAGGGAAATGTCCTCGCGCCGTTCCCGCAAAGGAGGGAGGTTCACCGTCAGCACGCTCAATCGATAGTACAGCTCGGCACGGAAGCGCCCTGCCTCCACCTCCTTGAGCAGGTCGCGGCTGGTGGCCGCCACGATCCGCACCTCGACCTGCCGCGTCTCGGTCTCGCCCAGCCGGCGGATCTCACCACTTTCTAGCACGCGTAGCAACTTGGCCTGGACCGCCGGCGAAGTATCGGCGATCTCATCGAGAAAGAGGGTGCCGCCGTTCGCCGTCTCAAAGAGCCCCTGCTTCTCCTGGGCCGCTCCGGTGTACGCCCCCCTGGCGTGGCCGAACAGCTCGCTCTCCAGTAGCGACTCGGGCAGAGCGGCGCAGTTTTCGGCCACGAAGCCCCTGTCTCGACGCGGTCCTTCGAAATGGAGCGCCCGGGCGATCAATTCCTTGCCCGTGCCACTCTCGCCGATGATCAGCACGGAGGCGGGACTGGGGATCACCCTTTCCAGCATCTGCTTCATCCGCCGCATCGGCGGACTGTCGCCGAGAATGGCGGGAAACTGCACTTCCCCCCCTTCCACCCGCTGTCGTAGTTGCTCGTTTTCCTTCTGCAGCAGGCTGTAGCGGTGAGCGTTTTCGAGAATAAAGGCGATCTGATCGGCCAGAGCGGCGTAAAAAGCTGAGAATTTACTCGGAAAACGGCAGGCGCGGATCGGATGGTCGAGATAGAGCACTCCGACCGGGCGATTCCACACCGTCAACAGCAAACAGAGCTGGCCGCTGACCTCGTCCTTGCCGATCACTCTGTCCTCGCTGCCGATCATCCCCGTCGCAGCCTTGTCGCCCTCACGGTCTACAGTAGCCATGGCCCTGCGGCAAAAAGCAGTGGCGTCTTCGATCTCTCCCCTTTCCATGTGCCGGCTGCCCGCGACCTGGAAAGCCACCTCCTCCCCATCGCCCAGCACCAGCAGCACCTTCTGAGTGCCGGTTACCTCCAGCACCATCGTCAGCACTTCCTCAACTAGCGCGTCCCAATCGAAAGCGCTGTAGAGGAATTGGGTCGCTTTGTACAGTGCACAGCAGGACCAGTCTACACTGGAACCGCCTCCTATCTCGTCGTGGAGCATAGACGCCTCTTCTCTCTCGCTCGTCGCTATCTCTGCAGACTCTTCACTTCGCCCCAGGAACGCGCCTCGACTGCGGTCGACTCCTCTCCGGGAGCGAAAATTTCTATCTCGTAGATCTCCGCCCCCGATTCGGTGGAGAACTCGATGTAGTCCGCTTCCGCCGGGGTCGCAAAAGTGAGGTCGACCCAGGTGTTCGTCTCAAATTCGAAATCGACCGCATCGGCGACCAACTCCGCCCCCTCACCGACCTCGGTCTGACCGTTGTCACCTAATGTGGCGCCCAGATAGGCGAACGCCTGATACGCCCCGGAGTCCTCCCCCACATACAGCCTCACACCGGCAATCAGGTGCGGCTCGTCGAACTGAAAGGTCAAGTTCAGCTTGTTGTTCACGACGAACTTCTCCGCTTCGTCCCCGTTCCCCGGATACAGCCCGTCCGTCAGCACGGCCGTATCTCCCTCGTACTCGTTGTATCCCTGAGTGGCCCGCGTCATCGCATCGGGTGCGATGTTTACATCGGTGGCTCCCAATCCCGCAGCCACCAGCAGGGACCACGCCGCGACCCGCCCCAACATGCCTCTTTTTCGCATCTGCTCCTCCTGCACTTAGTGAAAAAACTTACTATATATAAGTACAATAAACGAATCCCAAGATTAACTCAAGACTGGATTGCCTAAAAGGCAACATAAACAATAGCATTAATCGTACCTATACGTAAAGAGAAGAATGGCATGAAAATGCCCCTGATCCTCCCGTCTCTACGGGACGCTACTGTCCCAATCCCGGGACCATAGTGTCTCTTTTTCCCCAATGCGACACAGATGTCACATTAAAAACCCGTTAGCGCCGCGCCAGAATAAGTGTGATAGGTTGCCTATCTGCCGATTTGAAAATAACTTAGACCTCCCATGGCCGCTTCCATCACCGCGCTCAAGGGGCTTGGCACGCAACTTGCCCCATCCGGGGACAAATAATGTTTATACGCCCCTTTCACCCCATTTATTTATCCATCCATTTTTTCCAAACGAGGGAGAGATGCAAACCTGGACGATGTACGCGCCCATCCTGGGCATCGTAGGCTTGCTCTGCGCCGGTCTGATTTACGTCTACATCAAGAAGCAGTCGGCCGGCTCCGAGCAGATGATCGAGCTGGCCGAGGCGATCCACGACGGCGCTATGGCCTTTCTGAAGCGGGAGTACTCGATGCTCCTGATTTTCATCGCCGCCGTCTTCATCCTCCTGTTCATATCGATCGGTCAGAACACCGCCCTGGCCTTCCTGGCCGGCGCCTTCTGCTCGATCCTGGCCGGCTATTCCGGCATGAAATCTGCCACCCGGGCCAACGTGCGCACTGCCCAGGCCGCCAACGAAAAGGGTCAGGGTGCGGCCCTGAGCATGGCCTTCTCCGGCGGCGCCGTCATGGGCCTGGCCGTCGCCAGCCTGGGTCTTCTGGGCATCGGCATCCTCTGCCAGGTCTTCGGCATCTTTAAGGATCCCAGCAGTGCCGCGGTCATCAACGGCTTTGCCATGGGCGCCAGTTCCATCGCCCTGTTCGCCCGCGTCGGCGGCGGCATTTACACCAAGGCAGCCGACGTCGGCGCCGATCTGGTCGGCAAGGTCGAAGCCGGCATCCCCGAAGACGATCCGCGCAATCCGGCCGTCATCGCCGACAACGTCGGCGACAACGTCGGCGACGTGGCCGGCATGGGCGCCGATATCTTCGAGTCGTACGTCGGCTCGGTAATCGCCACCATCGCCATGGCCGCCACCGCCTCCACCGCAATGCTCGGTACGCTGGCTCCCGACCTCTTGAAGAGCGACGGCGAGACCGCCGCCAAACTGGCGATGATGAGCTACCCGCTGCTGGTCATCATGGTCGGCCTGATCGCCTCGCTGGTCGGCGTGTTCTCCGTCCGCGTGCTGCAGAACATCAGCCCGGCCGCCGCCCTGCGCTATTCCACCTTCATCGGCGCCGGCCTCATGCTCATCGGCGGTTACTTTATCACCGGCGCCCTGGGCATCTCGTCCGGTCCCTTCAAGGCAATGCTCAGCGGCTGCCTGGCCGGCATCGTCATCGGCCTGCTGACCGAGTACTACACCGGCGCCAAACCGATCTACGACATCGCCAAAGCCTCGGAGACCGGTCCGGCCACCAACATCATCACCGGTCTGGCCGTGGGCATGGAGAGCACCGCCCTGCCGGTCCTGGGCATCGTCGTCGCCATCGGCCTGGCCTACTCCTTCGCCGACCTCTACGGCATCGGCATCGCCGCCGTCGGCATGCTGGCCACAGTGGGCGTCACCATGTCGGTCGACGCGTACGGCCCGATCGCCGACAACGCCGGCGGCATCACCGAAATGGCCGGCCTGGGCGAAGACACCCGCAAGATCACCGACGGCCTCGACTCGCTGGGCAACACCACCGCCGCCATCGGCAAGGGATTCGCCATCGGCTCGGCGGCACTGACCGCCCTGGCCCTGTTCTCGGCCTACTCCTCCACCATAATCACCACGGTGAAGGAATTCCAGGCGGCCGGCAACCACGCCTACGACTACCTGCTCAAAGACGGCGAGTTCGTCATCAACGTCACTTCTCCCTCTGTGGTCATCGGCTTGCTGATCGGCGCCACTATCCCCTTCCTGGCCGGTGCCATGACTATGACCGCGGTCGGTCGGGCCGCCATGAAGATGGTGGAGGAAGTGCGGCGTCAGTTCCGCGAAGATCCGGGTCTGCTGGCAGGGACCTCGAAGCCGGACAGCCGGCGCTGCGTCGATATCAGCACCAAGGGCGCCCTGCAGGAGATGATCGTTCCCGGTATGACGGCCGTGCTCGCCCCGGTAGTCGTCGGCTTCCTCCTCGGTCCGATCGCCCTGGGCGGCATGCTGGCCGGAGCCACGGTCAGCGGCGTGTTGATGGCGCTGATGATGTCCAACGCCGGCGGCGCCTGGGACAATGCCAAGAAGCTGTTCGAACAGGGGAAATTCAAGGACGAGAACGGCGAAGTTCTCGGCAAGGGGAGTGATGCGCACAAGGCCGCCGTGGTCGGCGACACCGTGGGCGACCCCTTCAAGGATACCTCCGGCCCCTCCATGAACATTCTCATCAAGTTGATGTCGGTCATCTCCCTGGTGCTGGCGCCGCTGTTCGTCAGCCACAGCCTGGGACTCTTCTAAACGGATCGACGCGACATCGCTCTACTACAGCCGGACTCCGGAAAACCGGGGTCCGGCTGTTTTTTTTGCGGCCGCGTCGAACTTTTTTTAAATTGAACCGATAATTGAATCTATTTCTCTTTTTTATCGTAACGACATCCGGATTCCCATTCTTCAAAAATTCCTGAATTCCCGCATACAATACAGATCGCGTAAAGATCGCAAGCTCTCTACAAAGGAGGGGACATGAACCGGAAAATCCTGCTGATTCCGCTGGCCCTGCTGGCCGCGCTGATCGGCATATCCCTGACCCTCGAGTACGAGCCGCAGATGGCTCACGCCGCGCAACTCGCCGACGACCACTCCGACGTCGAGACCTGGGATACCTGCGATGGCTGTCACCAGGAAGAGACGCCGGATGAATACCAGGCGTGGTTCAGGGGCAAGCACGGCCTCAACAACGTCAAGTGTTTCGTCTGCCACGGCTCGGTCGACGGCGGCAAATTCGCCATTCAGCCCAATACAGAGGGCTGCTTCGGCTGCCACGGAGAAAAAGCGGAATCCATGAACACCCCCTTCATGGAGGGCAAGACCTGCTTCTCCTGTCATCCACCCCACCAGCTCAGCCCCCACGTCACCGCTGAGAAAGGAGCCCAGCCATGAGCGTAACGCGACGCAATTTTCTGCGCACCTCGGCCGCCGCTTCGGCGCTCGCGGCTATTGGAGATCTAACTACGGTGCAGGAGGCGATCGCCGGCCCGGCCGGAGAGCAGTGGATCAAGAGCGTCTGCCGCTACTGCGGCACCGGTTGCGGCCTTTACGTGGGCGTTCGCGACGGCGAGGTCTTCGCCGTCAAGGGGGATAAGGACAACCACAACGCCGGTTTCCTCTGTCTCAAAGGCTTTCTCCTGCCGCAAATCCTCACCGCCAAAGACCGCCTGCGCCATCCGCTGATCCGCAAAAACGGCGAGCTGGTGCGCGCCTCCTGGGACGAAGCCATGGGATTGGTCGCCGAAAAGTTCAGCGCGGCGATCGACCAGCACGGCCCCGACGCCGTCGGCTTCTACGGCTCCGGCCAGGGCCTCACCGAAGAAACCTACGTGGCCAACAAGCTGTTCAAGGCCGGCATCCGCACCAATAATGTCGAGGGCAACCCTCGCCTCTGCATGGCCTCGGCCGTGGGTGGCTACGTCACCACCTACGGCAAGGACGAGCCGATGGGCTGCTACGAGGATATCGACCACGCCGACCTCTTCCTCATCGTCGGTTCCAACACCGCCGAGTGCCACCCCATCCTCTTCCAGCGCATCGTGCGCCGCAAAGAGCGCAATCCGGACGTAAAAGTTGTCGTCCTCGACCCACGTCGTACCCCCACTGCTCGAATCGCCGACCTGCACATCAGCTTCACACCCGGCACCGACCTGGCCATCATCAACGCTATGGCCCACGTCATCCTGCGTGAGAATCTGATCGACGAAGATTTTATCAAAACGCACCTGTCGTTCGGCGCCGGCAAAGCGGCCGATAAGAGTTGGGAAGACTACCGAGCCTTTTTGGAGGAGTACACGCCGGAAAAGGCGGCCGCCCTCTCCGGCTGCAGCGCCGAAGAGATCGTCCAGGCCTCCCGCTGGTTCGGCGCCTCCGGCAAAAAGTCGATGTCGATGTGGACCATGGGGCTCAACCAGCGCACCAAGGGAGTGTGGGCCAACAACCTGATCCACAACCTGCATCTGATCACCGGCAAGATCGGCGAACCGGGCTCCACCCCCCTGTCGCTGACCGGCCAGCCGAACGCCTGCGGCGGAGTCCGCGACGGCGGCGGGCTCTCGCACCTGCTGCCCTACGGCCGCCTCGTCGCCAAGGAGGAACATCGCGCCGCCATAGAAAAACTGTGGCAGGTGCCCCCCGGCACCATCCAGCCCAAACCCGGTCTGCACACCGTCGATCTCTTCCGCGCTCTGGAGTCGGGCGACGTCAAATGTCTCTACGTGATGTGCACCAATCCCGGCCAGTCGATGCCCAATGTCGGCCGCTACCGCAAGGCGATGGAAAAGAGCTTCATGGTCGTCAGCGAGGTCTATCACCCCACGCGCACTACCGAACTGGCCGACGTGGTCCTGCCGGCCGCACTGTGGGCGGAAAAGGAAGGGGTGTACGGCTGCACCGAGCGACGCTATCAGCTGCTGGAACAGGCGATCGAGCCGCTCGGTGAATCCAAACCCGACTTTGAGATCCTCTGCGACCTGGGCCGACGCCTGGGGCACGGCGACCTGCTCCCTTTCCAGTCCCCTTCCGAAGTATGGGACGAAATCCTCACCCTCTGCAAAGACACCCCCTACGACTTCACCGGTCTCACCCGGGAGCGACTGCAGCGCGAACACGGGGTTCTCTGGCCGGCTCCCGCCCCCGATCATCCCGGCACCAAACGGCGCTACGTGCGCGGCGACGACCCATTCGTGCCCGCCGACCACCCGCACCGCATCAAGTTCTACGGCAAGCCGAACGGCCGCGCCGTGGTCTGGCTGCGACCTCACCAGCTGCCTGCAGAGCCGGCCGACGCCGAGTATCCCATTCTCTTCACCACCGGCCGGGTGATCGAGCACTGGCACACCGGCACCATGACCCGCAACTGCCAGGAACTGCGCCACGCCAACGCCGAAGCGATCGCCGAAATTCATCCCGACGATGCCTCCGCGTGGAAGGTGAAGACGGGCGATATGGTGCGCATCAGTTCGCGCCGCGGCCGGGAACAGTTCCGCGTCAAGGTCACAGACAGCTCGAAGAAGGGCCTGGTCTTCGTCCACATGCACGACGACGAGCGCCTGTGCAACCTGATCACCATCGACGCCATCGACCCCGGCTCCAAGCAACCGGAATTCAAGATCTGCGCCGTGCAGGTGGAAAAGGTCTGAGATTGGCGATGATCGTCTCCGGCGTCGTCATCGAAACCCTGCCCGGCAGCGCCGACGTTGTGGCCGCGCGTCTGCGGGCAGTGGCTCAGATCGCCGTGGAGGGCAGCGATGGCGATTGCCGCCTCGCCGCCATATGGGAGGGGGAGAGCGGCGAGGCATTGGAGCGCTTTGCCGAGGATCTGCTCGCCGGCGACGAGCAGATCCTCGGCGTCTTTCCCGTCTACGTCGGCGAGGATGAAGAATGACCTCGGACTGGCGCACCTGGCTGCGGCAGCTGTGCGCCCCCCCTCCGCTGCGCCCTCCGGGGGCGCTCCCCGAACAGGAATTCAACAGCCTGTGCATCCGCTGCGGTCGCTGCATCGCCGCCTGTTCGTATCGCACGCTGCAGCCAGCCGGATGGGAACACGCTTCCAAAGCCGGAACCCCTCTTGTCGAGGCGCGAAAAATCCCCTGCTATCTGTGCATGGCCTGCCCTCCCCTCTGTCCCACGGGAGCCATCGAAGAGATCGCCGACTCCCGCCAGGTGCGCATGGGTGTGGCAGAGGTCGACCCTACGGCCTGCTACGCCCATCGCGGCATTCTCTGCCGCACCTGCGTCGACGAATGCCCGTTTGAAGGAGATGCCATCTATCAGGATAGCCAGCTTCGCCCCGTCGTCACCGACGCCTGCGTCGGCTGCGGCATCTGCGAGCGCGTCTGCCCTGCGGAATCGGCTGCCATTCACATCCGCCCCCACCTCTGATTCCCTTTGGAGCCTGCCGCAGTGGACGCCGACCGCACTCGCTGGACCCGCTGGCGCCGTCTGTCCCAGTTCACCGTCGCCCTCTTCTATCTGCTCCTGCCCTTTGTCCACCGTCTCGACTTCCACGCCGTCGCCGGCAACCTCGCCTCTCTGCGCATCGGCCCCCTCGATCTGAACGAACCGGCCGCCACGGCATCGGCAGTATTCGCGAGTCGAGAACTCACCTGGCCGCTCGCCATCGGCACCCTTCCGGTCGTCCTCCTGGCGCTGATCCTGGGGCCGGTCTTCTGTTCCTGGGTATGCCCCTGGGGCCTGCTCTCCGAGGGCATCGACAGAATCCGCCAGCATCTCCGCCCCTCTGCCTGGTCGGCGGCCGGATGGCAGCGACTGCGCCGACCGCGCGCCCTGATCCTCACCGGCTTCCTCCTCCTCTCCCTGTCTTCGGCCACCCCGCTGATCGCTCTGTTCTCCGCTCCGCGCCTGATCTCTACTCTTCCACTGGAAGCGATCTTTCTCAAAGCCATCTCACCGGTGACCGGAGGACTCCTCCTGGTTCTGCTCCTTCTCGAAATCCTCGGTCCCCGCCGCCTCTGGTGCCGCGCTCTGTGCCCGGTGGGCATCCTGAACGGCTACCTGCGCACGAGGCGAACGGCGAGCATCCATTTTTCCGCCGACCGCTGTTACTGTCCGCACACTCCAATCTGTCAGACCGCCTGCGGCTGGGGCATCGATCCGAGGCATATACTCACTTTTGATGGCTGCACCAACTGTCTCGCATGCGTCGACCAGTGCCCTTCGACCGCACTCCGCTTCCAGCTGAAGCCTCATTCGATCGCCTGACTTCCGCCCATCACATGTGACATTCGCGTCCCGCCTCTGTCTCCGGTATCCCGATCGAGGGACCGAATCGCCCACAGACAGAGCACCCCCTCTCCTGCAAAACGACCCAATTCCCCCGTTTCTCGCCGATTTACCCGCCCCCTTCCATCTCTTCCCCATTGGGCCCATACCATTACCCGCGGTGGCACAGATATTGCCCCATCACAGATGACGGGGTCTCTTGAAATATGTCAAAAAACATATTTGACAATCGAGCCCTTCGACGACCGCTCTTCGCAACACCCAGTCGCTCGGCCCATGTCTTCCACAGGCCCAATTCGCCCCGGCTCTCAGCCTCCTACAAGAGAGAAAGTCTTCTCATGACCACGCAGAACGATCCGCAGATACTTTCCCCGGTCTTCAAGGCCAAAACACTGGAAGCAACCCGCGCTCGCGCCCGCGAAACGCGGAAGCTCCAGGCCCTCTTCGAACCCACCTCCATCGCCGTGATCGGTGCCAGCGCCCGCCCCGACAGCGTCGGCCAGGCGGTCTTCCGCAACCTGCTGCTCAACGGCTACACCGGCACCATCTTTCCGGTCAATCCCAAACACGGCAGCATCATGGGCGTCAAAGCCTATCCCAGCGTACTGGAGATCGACGCCGACGTCGACATGGCCATCCTGATCATCCCCGCATCCGGGGTGTCCGCCGTTCTCGATCAGTGCGCTCAAAAGGGAATCCACAGCGCCATCGTCATCTCCGCCGGCTTCAAAGAAACCGGCGGCGACGGAGTCAAACTCGAAGCGCAGATCCGCGACCAGGCGCGCGAGGCCGGCATCGCCCTGCTGGGCCCCAACTGCCTGGGGCTGATCAACACCGATCTGGCGATCTCGATGAACGCCAGCTTCGCTCGCTCCATGGCCCAGCCCGGCAACATCGCCTTCATGTCCCAGTCGGGGGCTCTGTGCACCTCCATCCTCGACTACGCCGGCAGCCAGAACATCGGCTTCTCCAAGTTCATCAGCTTTGGCAACAAGGCCGACGTCGACGAAAACGACCTGCTCCGCTATCTGGGCCAGGACCCGCAGACCCAGGTCATCCTCATGTACGTCGAAGATCTGAGCAACGGCCTCGACTTTATCCACATCGCCCGCGAAATCACCAGCGAGCAGGAGATCACCAAGCCGATCCTCGCCCTCAAGAGCGGGCGCACCGCCGAAGGGGCGCGCGCCGCCGCCTCGCACACCGGCTCGATGGCCGGCACCGACGAGGTATACGACGCCCTCATGGCCCAGGCCGGCGTGCTGCGCGTCGACACCGTTCAGGAACTGTTCGACTACGCCATGGCCTTTGCCGATCAGCCGATGCCGCGCAGCGACCGGATCGCCATCGTCACCAACGCCGGCGGCCCGGGCATCATGGCCACCGACGCCTGCGTGCGCCAGGGGCTGGAACTGGCCGATCTCTCCGACGAAACCTGCAAAATTCTGACCGCAGCGCTGCCGGCAGCCGCCAGCGTAAAAAATCCGGTCGACGTGCTCGGAGACGCCCAGCACGACCGCTACCAGGCGACACTGGAAGCAGTCCTGAAAGACGACAACGTCGACGGGCTCGTGGTCATCCTCACCCCCCAGAATATGACCGATATCGAGGAGATCGCCCGCGGTATCACCCGGCTCGATCCGGACTGCGGCAAGCCGATCCTCACCTCCTTCATGGGCGGCGCCGATGTGGCCGCCGGGGTCCAGATCCTGCGCCAGCACGGCGTGCCCCACTACCCCTTCCCCGAGGGCGCCTCCCGCGTCCTCAGGGCGATGCGCAAGTATCGCCGCTGGCTGGACCGGGAGCGCACTTATGAGCGCATCTTCGACGTCGATCGCGGCAAAGTGCAGAAGATCTTCACCAAGGCTCGGGAGGAAGGCCGCACCCAGCTACCCGAAATGGAAGCGCTGCAGGTCCTGGAGGCGTACGGCTTTCCCGTGCTCAAATCCGGCCTGGCCGCTACATCCGGGGATCTCCCCACCATCTGCGACCAGGTCGGCTTCCCCCTGGTCATGAAGATCGCCTCCCCCGATATCCTCCACAAAACCGACATCGGCGGCGTCGAGGTGGGCGTCCCCGATCTGGAGAGTGCCGAAAAAGTATTCGCGCGCATGACCGCCACAGTTCGCCAGCACTACCCGGATGCCAACCTCTGGGGTATCGAAATACAGCAGATGGCCCTTCCGGGGCGAGAGGTCATCCTGGGCGCCACCCGCGACCCCAAGTTCGGTCCCATCCTGATGTTCGGGATGGGCGGCATCTACACCGAAGCGCTCAAAGACGTCACCTTTCGACTGGCTCCCCTGCGCCAACTGGCCGCCCGCCACATGCTCGAAGAGATCCGCGGTCGCAAGATCCTCGAAGGCATCCGCGGAGAGGTGCCCGCCGATTTCGACGCCATACAGGAATGCCTGGAGCGCCTCTCGCAGCTGGTCATCGAATTCCCGGTCATCGAGGAGCTGGATATCAACCCGCTCATCGCCTACGGGGAGGGCGCAGCCGTGGCCGACGCCCGCATCATCCTGGGAGACTGAAACCGCTTATCCGTACCACCATCGGCAGTGACTCCTCCCGGATCCCCGTTTCCACCACCGGGAGGAGCCACAGCTCCGACTGAGCGCTTCCTTCGAAAATTTCATCCACATGTAACGGTCGAGAACCCATTCCGTCACATGCGGCCCGTTCCTCCAATCGATCACACTCTCACCATCCGGAGTTCTGATACATGCGCTTCAATCCCGAATGGCGCACCCAGTACCAGTCGAAGCTGACCACGGCCGACCACGCGGTCGACGATATCAAACGCGGTCAGCGCGTCTTCATCGGCTCGGGTGCCGCCGAACCCCAGGCTCTGGTCGCCGCTCTCGCTGCCCGCGGCGATTACCTGGCCGACAACCAGCTCATCCACATTCGCTCCCTCGGCGTCGCCCCCTATACCGAATCGAAATTCTCTGAAAAATTCCGCTACAACACCTTCTTCATCGGCGACAACGTGCGCGGTGCCGTCTCCGAGGGCCGCGCCGACTACACTCCGATCTTCCTCTCCGAAGTGCCCCATCTTTTCCGTCAGGGAAAAGCTCCGATCGACGTCGCTCTGATCCAGATCACTCCTCCCGACGAGCACGGCTTCTGTTCCTACGGCGTCTCCGTCGATATCGTCAAGGCCGCCACCGAAAGCGCCAAGCTGGTCGTCGCCGAGATCAACCCGCGCATGCCGCGCACTCTGGGAGATTCCTTCATCCACATCGACCGCATCGACCAGCTGATCGAAAACGAGACCCCCATCTTCGAGTTCCCCGTCGTGCCCGCCGACGATGTCGCCCGCCGCATCGGCCGCCACATCGCCGAACTGGTGGAAGACGGCTCCACCATCCAAATGGGAATCGGCACCATTCCCGACTCGGTGTTGCACGAGTTGCACGGTCACAAGGACCTCGGTGTCCACACCGAAATGGTCTCGGACGGCATCATCCAACTGATCGAAAAGGGAGTGGTCAACGGCAGCCGCAAATCCCTGCATCGGGGCAAAGTTGTGACCAGCTTCGCTCTGGGTACACAGCAACTCTACGACTTCCTCGACGACAACCCGCTCTTCGAGTTCTACCCGAACGAATATTCAAACGACCCGTTCGTCATCTCCCGCAACAAGCGCATGGTGGCCGTCAACGCGGCGCTGGAGATCGACCTGACCGGGCAGGTATGCTCCGATTCGCTGGGCACCTATTTCTACAGCGGCATCGGCGGCCAGGTCGACTTCATCCGCGGCGCCGCCCGCTCCGAGGGGGGCAAACCGGTCATCGCCATGCCGTCGACCGCCATCGTCGACGGCCAGCGGGTCTCGCGCATAACATCGATGCTCAAACAGGGAGCGGGGGTCGTCACCTCGCGCGGCGACGTGCACTACGTGGTGACCGAGTTCGGCGCCGTCGATCTGCACGGCAAATCCATCCGCGAGCGCGCCCTCGGCCTGATCCATATCGCCCATCCCGATTTCCGCGAGGAACTCATGGAAGCGGCACGCCAGCGCCACTTCGTCTATTCGGACCAGGTGGTGGTCCCCGGCGCCGGCATGGAGGAGTTGGAGGAGTTGGAGACCGACTTTATTGCCGAGAACGGCGTCGATGTCCACTTCCGCCCGATCGAACCGACCGACGAACCGCTCATCCAGGATCTGTTCTATCGCTGTTCCGAGCAGACGATCTACCTGCGCTTCTTCTCCTACCTCAAGGCGATGCCCCACAGCCGCGCCCAGCATCTGGTGGCGGTAGACTACGACAACAGCCTGGCCCTGGTCGGCACCGTGCAGGAGGGACAGCGGGAAGTGATCATCGCCGTCGGCCGCTACAGCCGCGACCCGGCGACCAACTACGCCGAGTGCGCCTTCCTCGTGCGCGACGACTGGCAGGACAAAGGAGTGGGACGCTATCTGATCGAACGATTGATGGAGGTGGCCAGAGGGAGCGGCATCGTCGGCTTCACCGCCGACGTGCTGATCCAGAACACCCGCATGCTGCACGTCTTCCACCTGTGCGCCCCCGGACCGGTTCAAAGCCGCATCGAAGAGGGCTCCTACCACCTGACCTTTTCACTCTACGAACCGGAAGAAGAGGCCGAAACACCCAAGGGCACCTAGCGATCTCCCGTGGATGTTGGCATTTGGACATTCCGCAAACATCCATAAATTCAGATGGAGTCCGCTGAGAAACTCCTCCGCATCAATGGGGGAAGCAGCCTCGGCGCCGAGCGTCGATTCGGGAGATTTCCATCCATCCCGAATCGACGCACAGCTGCTTCCATTCAGAACCAGCACAGACGACCACAACGTTATTCAAGAGGATTCACACCGATGAAAAAGCGACCCGTATGTCTCATCGTTCGCGACGGCTGGGGCAAAGGCCTCCGCAACGAGAGCGATGGCATTTTCTCCGCCGACACCCCTTTCACCGACACCTATGAACGGGATTTCCCGAACACGACCATAAAATGCTCCGGTCTCAACGTCGGCCTGCCCGACGGCTACCAGGGAAACAGCGAAGTCGGCCATCTCAACATCGGTGCAGGGCGAGTCGTCTACCAGAACCTGACCCGGATCGACAAATCGATCGCCGACGGCGACTTCTGGACGAACGAAGCGTTTATCGAGGCGATCGAGCACGCCAAACAGCACGGCTCCACCCTCCACCTGATCGGCCTGATCCAGGAGGAAGGGGTCCACGCCGTGACCCGCCACTGCGGCTCCCTCCTCGAACTCTGCAAGCAGCAGGGACTCGACCGCGTCCTGGTCCACGCCCTCACCGACGGCCGCGATACCCCTCCGAAGTCGGCGATCGAGCACATGAATTACCTGCAGCAGTGCATCGACGAGGTGGGGGTCGGCCGCGTGGCGACCGTCATCGGCCGCTACTACGCCATGGACCGAGACAACCGCTGGGACCGCACCGAAATCGCCTACCGCGCCGTAATGCAGGGAGAAGGCCAGGCAGTCTCCTCGTGGCAGGAGGCAATCGACGCGGCCTACACCGACGGTGAAAATGACGAATTCATCAAGCCGCGCATCATCGATTACAGCGGAATCGGCAGCGACGACGCCGTCCTCTTCTTCAACTTCCGCTTCGACCGCACCCGCCAGCTAACCAGGGCGATCGTCGAATCCGACTTCGACCAGTTCGCCACCATCCCTCACGCGCTCCGCTTTTTCACCATGACCCACTACTACGACGATGGCAACTTCACCGAGGCCTACTCGGAGTTGGAAAACAAAAACGTCCTTGGCGAGTATTTGGCCGCCAACGGCCTAAGCCAGCTCCGCTGCGCCGAGACTGAAAAATACGCCCACGTCACTTTCTTTTTCAACGCCCTGCGCAATGAACCGTTCGCCGGAGAGGATCGGATCCTGGTCGACAGCCCGAAGGTGGCCACCTACGACCTGCAGCCGGAAATGAGCGCCTTCCTGGTACGCGACAAGCTGGTCGAGGCAATTGATTCGGACAAATACGACGCCATCATCATCAACTTCGCCAACGGCGATATGGTCGGCCACACCGGCATCTTTGCAGCGATCGTCAAAGCGGCCGCAACGGTCGACACCTGCGTCCACGACGTCGTCGAAGCTATCCTGGCCAAAGGAGGCGCCTGCATCGTCACTGCCGACCACGGCAACGCCGAGAAGACCCAGCTCGAAGACGGTTCACCGATGACCGCCCACACCACCAACGACGTGCCGTTGACCCTGATCGGCGCCGGCGACGTCCAGTTGCGCGACGACGGCAAACTGTGCGACATCGCCCCGACCCTGCTCCAACTCCTGGAACTGAAGCAGCCGGAGGAAATGACCGGAGAGTCGCTCATCATCGAGTAGTCGGAGCCTGGTAGAAATTCGTATCGGGATTACGCGCTCGGAATCGACGGACGCCCCTCCGCGGCGCCCACAAGTCGCCGCCCGACGCGTCTGTGCTAGACAATCGCTGAGTGCCTTGTCGGCACCTGAAGCGGCCTACTTACGAGGTGCGCAAGGGCCTGGGACATACCGGCTCCAGCATGGGCACCGCTCCGGGGCATCCGCCGACCCCTGGGACCTGCGGAAAACTCGGAAGGTGTTGCCGCAATATCCGCCTTATGCACAGACGCTCTTTCCACAATCCGTGGAAAGAGCGTCTGATTTCGCACCACATCTCCGTTCCCTTCAGCCTCCCAAACGACCGATGACATCCAGCGCCGACTCGATCATGACTCGTTCCGCATCGGGACTGTATTTGCAGCCGTCCACCTCGTAGTCTCCTTCGATGAAATCCGTCGCTTTGGGCATGTACCCGTAAAACCCGTTCGCCACGCCGGCCGCGTATGTTTTTGCACAGGGAGACTGCTTCTTGACCGCCAGCGCGATCTCGGAAAACACCTCGCCGGGCAGCGAGAAAAAGACGGCATCGCCGATGCGGATCGCCTGCAGCTCGATCTCCTCAGCATCCGGGAAATCCCCCGAGTAAAACCGCTTGGCGAAACCGTGGCGCTGATGGGCGGAAAAATGCTCAAGCCTGACGTAGTCGAGCTTCCTGGTCCCCGCGTATTCCGGTTTCGCCTCCATGTCCGCGAGCTTCTCATCTGCCGCAGCCGTCTCCTTTTCCGCCTCTTCCAACGTAACCGAAAATGATTTCCTTAAAGGGAAATCGTAGCGGGCCGTCGCCGCCTCCACGGTAAGGGAATCCACGGTCTCGACCTCGGGCAGCGCACCGCTTACGGCATCCGTCATCTGTTTTCCCTTAATCTCGATATACCAGTAGGTTCTCACCGGCATATCAACCCCTACGGCGGAAAGCTCCGATGCGTAGCCGGTATTGATATCCCCCTGAGCCGATTGGAGATAACAGATCCAGACATCCTCCCCGAGTTTCTCGCGCAACCCCTCGATGGCGTAGTAGGGCCAATCCTCGGAATAGAGCCTGTTCTGCCAGTCGAGTGAGGAAGGGTGACAGCCGTAGTTGAACAGCACACCTCTGAGCTTGCCGTCGAGATCCTCGATCTTGATAAGGGGGACCTGCGGATCGGGATGGATGCCGCCGTGGAGGAGCCGTCTCCTGTTGCGCCCAAGTTCCATGACCTCGGTTGAGTCGATGCCGATCCGGCCGGGGAAACGGCTTTCCCAGGCATCGACAGCGCTTTTGACCGCCTGGTCCACGAGAAACTCGCGGTAGGATTCCGGCGCCTCCTCGACAAACGGCCCGGAATGGGTGTGCGTGCAGGACAGGAGAATGGCATCTTCCGGAATTCCCGTTTTCCCGCTGATCTCCCGCCTGATTCGCTCCACGAGTTGGCGGTCGATGTACACGATCGCCAGGCTCATGATGCAGACCGACTTCCCTCTGGTATCCTCGACCACGATGCTTCTCGCGTGGAGATCGTCGTGGGTGCCGGTCGCCACCTGGCTTCGCGCGAATCCCCGGAGCTGAAGGTTTTCGCAGGGCGTGATTATACTGTCGCCGAGACCTATCTTAATGGTTCCGGACTGCTGACTCATCGCTTTCCTCCATTCGGCAATGGAAATTCGTCACAATACAGGTTTTTTTCAATATAATGTTCCGCGCCCTCCATGACGAACTGCAGCCTCACGGCCTGCCCCACCATCCTCCTTGCCCAAGATCGTGAGTATTGGCTATTTTGCCGTGTGCAATGATGCGCGCTACCGCCGGCGCGGGCACCGACAAAGGCGCGATAATCGCTGGACCTGCCTTGCTGCCGACTGGACCGAGCCAATGGAGGAATCATGGACCGACGAGACTTTCTCAGTGCCGCGGCCGGGTCCGCGGCGATGCTGTCGACCGGATGCCAGCCAGCGGCCGTCGGCTGGAGGCCATTAGTGACTGACACCCCGCCATCACCGGGCACATCACTGGAGGCTCGTGGCCGGCTCTACCGTCACTATCTGTTCAACGACTTCCTGTCCTTCCACTATGAGCACGTGATCGATGCCGACTACGGCGGCTTCATGTGCACCGTCGACCGCGACGGCACGCGCGTGGCCGACACCAAGACGGCCTGGTACGAAGGCCGCGGCTCATGGACCTTCGCATACCTGTACAACCACATCGACCCAGATCCACGCCATCTCGAGACAGCGCGGCGCTCGGTGGAGTTCATCCTGCGCACCCGGCCGGACGAGGAGCATTTCTGGCCGCGATCCCTCAGTCGCCAGGGCGAGCCGCTGCAGCCACCGCAGCCGCCAAACAGCAATGACCTCTACGGCGACTGCTTCATCGCCGCCGGCATCGCCGAGGTGGCGCGAGCGCTCGATGACGACGGCTACCGCGACGTGGCCAGACAGATCCTGCGAAAGTGCGTTCGTCTGTATGACCGGGCCGACTTCTGCCCCGACGATCGCTCTTGGCTGGGAGACGACGCGCCGCCCATCACCGGCATGCGCACGATCAGCGCCTGGATGCTGTTCCTGTGGGTCGGTCAGACCTTGCTCGACGATCGCCACGACGACGAGGTGGAGGCGATCGTCAGCCGCAGTATCGAAGCCGTCCTCGACCACCATTTCAACGAGGAGATCGGGTTGATCAACGAGGTCGTCGACCACGACCTGAAGCACACGGGCACGACCTACGACCAGTTCGTGCCCCCGGCGACGGTGAACGAGACTCTGTGGTTGGCGATGCAGCACGCCCTGCGTCGAGGCGACGCGCGCCTGCTCGAGCGCGCCGCAACGCAGCTACGCCGGCACCTGGAGTTCGGCTGGGATTACGTCTATGGCGGCGTCTACATGAACTGCCATCACGTGGACGACAACCGCTGGGATCACCACCGCAAGGGACTGTGGGCGCAGGTGGAGACGCTCAATGCCCTGCAGTTACTAGTGGAGCATACCGACCTGCTTTGGGTCCACGAGTGGTACGCGAAGCTGAGCGCCTACCTCCTGGAGAAATGGCCGGCCGATCAGTATGGGGCGCCTCTGTGGCTCGACTATACCGACCGCAAGGTCACCTTCGAGCCTCACTGGACGCGGGCGGATGTCCTCCACTATCCGCGCCATCTGATGCATACGATACTGTCGGTGGAGCGCATCCTGACCGCCTCCGACCGTCCTCTTCTGTCCATTTCCTTCCCCCCAGGATAAGCGTCCCGGGCGGAACCATTCGCGCCATCTGGACGCCTCTTCCTTTTTTGGAGATATTTTTGAGTGAGCGGTAGCGCATCGCATCGGAAGCCTCCGTTCCTTTCACATCCCCGAAGCGCTGTCGAAGGGCATCGCCGATTTTCCGAACGAGATATCGAAGACCGCACCCACCAAATCAGGAATGCGAGGGATGTCGCCATGCTCTTCCGCTTCAGCCTCTACGGTTTTTTAAAAAACCAGCGCTACTTCGAACCCTTCCTGGTGCTGATCTTCCTCGAGAAAGGGCTCAGTTTCTTTCTCATAGGCCTGCTCATCGGCTTCCGCGAGGTGGCGGTCAATCTGCTCGAAATCCCCTCCGGCGCCATTGCCGATCTCTTCGGCCGGCGCAAATCGATGATCCTCTCCTTCGTCGCCTATATCGCCAGCTTCGCGGTCTTCGGCCTGGCCCGAAACATCGGCCTGCTCTTCGTCGCCATGTCCCTGTTCGCCGTCGGCGAGGCGTTCCGCACCGGCACCCACAAGGCGATGATCTTCACCTGGCTCCGCCTGCAGGACCGCACCGACGAGCGCACCAAGGTCTACGGGTACACCCGCTCCTGGAGCAAATACGGATCGGCCCTGTCGGTAATCCTCGCCGCCGTCTTCGTCTACACCAGCGACAGCTACACCTACGTCTTCTACTTCTCCATCATCCCCTATCTGATGGGCCTGATCAACTTCCTCGGCTACCCCGCAGAACTCGACGGCAACCCGGAAAAATCCCCCTCCCTCAGCGGCATCGTCCAGCATCTCAAGGAGACCTTCAAACTCACCTTCACGCGCGCCGGCCTGCGCCGCCTGGTGCTCGAATCGATGGGCTTCGAAGGGGTCTTCCACGCGGTCAAGGACTACCTGCAGCCGGTGCTCAAGGCGGCCGCCCTGATCGGCGCCGCCCACTGGGTCACCACCTCCACCATGAGCGAGACCCAGCAGGCCACCCTGCTGGTCGGCCCGGTCTACTTTGTGCTCTACCTGCTCTCGGGCGCGGCCAGCCGCCAGGCGCATCGCATCGCCACTCTCTCCGGCGGCGAAGACGGCGCCGCCGTCCGCCTGTGGGCAGCCACCCTGATCCTCTTCGCCGCCCTCGGCATCGCCGCCTACTACGAGGTCAACCCCCTGCTGATCGCCCTCTTCGTCCTTCTCCACGTCATCCAGAACTTCTGGCGCCCCACCCTGATCAGCCGCTTCGACGCGTACGGCAGCGAGTCCCAGGGAGCGACCGTGCTCTCCATCGAAAGCCAGTCCCGCCGCGCCGCGACCATGGTCATCGCCCCCCTCTTAGGTCTGGTCGTCGACCAGGTCCAGGCCAGCCAGCTGGGCGGCCCCTTCTGGCCAGTAGGCGTCCTGGGCGTGCTGGTGGCGCTGGGCTTCCTCCTCACCGCTCCCAAATCCTCCGGGAAACAGCCGGCTGAATGCTAGATCGCCTCAAAACAGTCGGCCGCAACCTGAAGCGCGAGCTGGAGGTGTATCGCCTCGTTCTGAAGCACGAGCGCACCCCCCGCCTGGCCCGCATCCTCCTCGGTATGGCGATCGGCTACGTTCTTCTTCCCTTCGACCTGATCCCCGACTTCATCCCCATCCTCGGCCACCTGGACGACGTGATCATCGTCCCTTTGTTAGTCATAGCCGCACTTCGCCTGATCGATCCCAGCGTAGTGGAGGACTGCCGAGCCAGAATAGAGGAAGCGGAAGGCACTCCCGCGTAGATCGACCCCGACCATCCGCCATCTAATCATTCACCATCGCACAAAAAGAGAGACCGATGAACTACAGAAAATTGGGCGCCACCGGACTGACCGTATCCGAAATAGGCCTGGGCTGCAACCGCCTGGGAGAGGATGACCAGTCGGACGCGCACTGGATCGAGCTGGTCCGGACCGCAGCCGACTTGGGCGTCGATATCTTCGATACTTCCGAAATCTATCAGAAAGGGGGCAGCGAAGAGGTGCTCGGTCGCGCCCTGGGCAACCGCAACGATATCTGCATCGCCTCCAAGGGAATGCCCAGAGATGGGGAGGGGAACAAGGATTTCTCAACCGCCGGCCTGATAGCATCCGCCGAATCCAGTCTGCGCCGCCTGTGCCGCGACTGCATCGACGTGTACCAGCTTCACAGCCCAAATCGGGAAGAACTCGAACGTTTCGACTGGGCCGACGGCCTATCCAGATTGAAAGAACAGGGGAAGATCCGCTTCGGCGCCATGGCGGTGAACAACACCGACGACGGTATCTGGCTCGTCGAGCAAAATCTGGTCGACGCCCTCCAGATCACCTACAACATCTTCGACACCAGCGCCGACCAGCATCTCTTCGACCTCGCCACTGAATGCGGCGTAGCCCTTCTCTGCCGTCTGCCCATGGCCCAGGGAATTCTCACCGGCAAATTCAGCCCGGGCCAACAGATCCCTTCCGGCCACCGCGCCCTCAAGGCCGGGGATCGGAGAGACGAACGCATCGAAAAGGCGGAGAACCTGCGTCTCATCGGATCCGCGTATCCGGGCGGCATGGCCCGCATGGCTCTCCACTTCAGCCTGCAGCCTTCCGCCATCTCCTGCATCATCCCCGGTGCCCGCACCCTGGAACAACTCCGCGACAACGTCGCCGCTTCCGATGCTCGGGGATTGCCCTCTGATATCCGCGAGCAGATCGAACAAGTGCGAGGGCAGTGGTAGGGAGGTATTCTATAGATCTCCAGAAGAAAAAGTCGAAATCTGAACTCAACCAACATCAGGGAGAACCTGCAATGAGTCTGAAAGAACAGATGGATCAGATTTACGGCAACGCACCTCTCGATAAGATCCCGTGGAATATTCAGGATCCACCGGATCTCCTGGTGGAAATCGTCGAAAGTGGGAAGGCAACCCCCTGCCGCGCCGTAGATGCAGGGTGTGGAGCCGGAAACTACGCCATATGGCTCGCATCAAAACGGTTTCAGGTAACCGGAATCGACTTCTCTGCAAAAGCCATAGAAATGGCCAGAAACCAGGCACAGCAGAAAGGAGTGGATTGCGAATTCCTGGTGGGTAATTTGACCTCCCCGGACTTCGAGCCAGGACTCGCCTTTGAATTTGCCTATGATTGGGAGGTTCTCCACCACATTTTCCCGGAAGAGCGGAAAATATATATAGACAACATCAGTGAGATGCTGGAATCGGGCGGGACCTATTTTTCGGTCTGCTTCAGTGAACAGGATCCGGATTTCGGTGGCGAGGGAAAGTACCGGCAGACCCCCATGGACACGACGTTATACTTTTCTTCCGAGGAAGAAATACGGGATTTACTGGCACCGAGGTTTACTATCAAAGAGCTACGTACCGTTGAGATAGCGGGCAAATACGGCCCTCACATGGCTGTAATGGTTCTCGCTGTGAAAACCTGCTGAATCAACGGCGATCGCGTCGTTCGGGCGGAAAGAAGGATTGATAACGAGAGACCTTGACAGGGTTATATGCCTCTCGTTAATTCCAAATCAGTGCTCCAAGGGAGCCACCAGTCCGCGGTAAGGGTCTAACCCACCTATTCAAACCATACATCGACCTTCTTTCTGCCTGTCGAGGCGGACCTCAGGCATTTGCAAGAAAGAGGGTATCTCTATGTCCAAACGACTGCCCCCCCGTCCCCATCTCGACCCCCTCAAGAAGCAAGCCAAAACCTTGCTCAAAGCCCATAGAGCGGCCGACCCCGAAGCGGTGCAACGCATCCGGAGTCATACCCCAAAATGGGCACAATGGTCCGCTGCGGACCTCCTCGAAACAAGCATCACCTTGCAGGATGCCCAGCATGTCATTGCCGGTGAATACGGATTTACCAGTTGGCCCAAATTGGTGGCGGCGGTCGCCGCGTGGTTGGGGCGGTTGCCCATCGTCGAGTTGCTCATCGCCGCGGGAGCCGATATCGATGCCGAACCAGAGCCGACCGATACGGCACTCAGCGTGGCCGCGGACCATCGCCACGCCGAGGTGGTGGAACGTCTCATCCAGGCGGCGCCACCTATGACGCCAGATCTCTTGCTCAGGCGGGTATGGTGCGGCATCTCACGGCGTTGCTGGATACGGACCCCGATGCGGTCAACCGGATCGTTCACCTGGGGCACCTGAACGGGGTATACGGGCCACCGCTACTCGCACTGGTCGAGGACTACGGCTTTGAAGATGCCCATCTGCCGGAAGTGGCGCGACTGTTCATCGACCGCGGTGCCGATGTCAACATCGCCGACTCGGCCAATCGGACGGCGCTTCAACAGGCGCTTGCCAAACGCCAGACGTGCGAGCAAAACGGCGTGGAGACGCGATACTGTGACGCGGTGATCCAGTTGCTTATCGACCGTGGCGCCGAAGTGGACCTGTTCGCCGCCATCGGTCTGAGCGATACCGAGACCGTCCAGCGACTCCTGGCCGAAAATCCGGCCGTGGCCACCACGCCGCGCGTCCCTCGCCCGCACCCCGGAGAATCACCGGGATGGCACGAAGCCCTCACCACCACCCCCGCTCAGTTCGCCGAACGTTTCGGCCGGCCGGAGATTATGGCCCTTCTGTTGTGAGAGAAATGCTTCGGCTGAAGATACACTGTAGCCGAGGAGGATTTATATGAAAGTATTTGGAACATGCCTGGTCGCCGTGATCGCACATCTGGGATCCCAACGCCGCGGCACTCGGTCCTGGAATAGAATAGCCATTGATTGAGAGCGGCTTGCACCCTATTGGCGAGAACCTGGGTCTCTTACTGTAGAGATCTTTACCTTTCCAATGGAGAGCATTGCCAAACAGCAAGGAGGTTTTGGCGCTCAGATGACAACGTCCGATCTGACGGAGACGATCGCAAGGAGCATCGATGGAGACCTCGACGCCTTCGCGTTGCTGGTCGAGCGATTCCAGGATATGGCGGTGGGATATGCCTACTCTATCCTGGGAGACTTCCAGCTCGCGGAAGACGCCGCCCAGGAAGCGTTTATCGATGCCTACCGGCATATCCACCAGCTGCGCGAGCCCAAGGCCTTTTCGAGCTGGCTGCGGCGGATCGTTTTCAAGCACTGCGACCGGCTCATCCGGAAGTTCAAGAATGCACTCGTGCCCCTGGACGCCGCGATAGATCAGGTCGCCAAGCCTCCCGATCCCTTTGAGATGGCTGCCATGAGCGAAACAAAGACGATTGTCCATCAGGCACTTGCGGAGCTACCGGAGCGCAACAGGGAAGTCGTCGCACTCTACTATATGTCCGCATACACCCAGACGGATATCGCAGCCTATCTCGAAGTCTCTGTAGACACCGTCAAGCGACGACTCAGAGAAGGGCGAGCGCTGTTGCAAGAGGGGTTTTTGCAGGCACTTAGAGACGAATTGCGAGACCATCGACCCTCACGGGACGAAACACTGAAGGAGAGAGTGATGGAGGTAATCGCCGGCAACAAAGAACAACACAGTGAGCAAATGTACAAAATATTAGAGCGCAGCCGACGACCAGGTCAGTATCAGTGGCGCGAAGGCCGCATCGAACACAGCCACACCGACTGGAACGTCTCCCGGATAGGTACCGTGAAGGGTGAAGTAATCGCCGCCTACGGGATCTTTGACATCTCGATGCGTATCGGGTCGGCGACGGTGCGGGTGGGCGGCAACAACTGGAATGCCACCCATCCGGATTTCGAGGACCAGGAGGAGGAGATCTTCCGCCGGCTCGAAGCCGATTCGTTTGCGGCCATGCGCGCCCAGGGTTACGATATGGCTGCGAATTTCGAAGCTGAAACCCGCTTTGGCATACCCCACACCTTCGGATGGCGCGAATATATATGGACCGTAGCGACCGACGATCTCCCCACCCAGGCGACCGATTTCGAGTTGAGCGAATGCCCGTCCGACCATAGGAAAGACCTTGGCGACCTCTATAACCGACACGCGGAAGGGCTCACAGGCACGGCGGTAAGGCCGACCTTTCTCCGCAACAAGCACCCGGGCGTCTTCACGACCTGGTACTGGACCGACGGGGGCGAACCAATCGGTTACGTGTCCGGCAACCACGGCGCACGAGTATCGCTGGATCCGTCATTAGAGAACGACCTCAACCAGCACCAACTCTCGAATCGCTTGAAAAAGGCCATTGAGGAAAATCGCTATGGACCAGTGAGCGACCAAACGCGATGTGTCCCCGTCGAACCAAATCAATGGTGGATCATCGACCCCATCTTGGTAGACGACTGGTTTGGCGGCGGCGGACGCAGGATCAGGATGGTCGCCTGGAAGAACGAAAATGGCCTTCACTTGCGTCCGGATCTAAACCCGCAGTTCCGGGTCGACGAAGTGGCGGGCGACCCGGAACAGATACTGCAGGTGCTGGGCAAACTCACCCGAGAAAGTGGGCACCAGAAAGTGGTGTTCGACCGATTGCACTACCAAAGTCCCATCGCCAAGCGGCTGCGAATGCTGGTCGAGACCCATATATCGGTCCGCTGGCCAAACTACTACCTCCGCATCCTCAACCTGAGATCGGTCTTTGATAAGCTGGCGCCGGAGCTGTCGAGAAGACTGACGAACTCGCTCCTAAAAGACTGGCAGGGCGATCTGATCCTATCCAATGGTGAAGAGGAGGTCATGCTCGCCATCGATAGGACCGAGGTGCGAGTGGTGCCTGTCAGCGAGACGGCACATTCCATCATCGGCGGTCTTGAGATCGTCCAACTCATCGTCGGGACAGACATCCCGGATGAGGTGGTCGAGATGCACGGCATCACACTGAAGGGCGATGCCGTGCACCTGATTCACATACTGTTCCCCATCCAGTACCCGCAGATGGAAAATCAGGCCATGTAGTCGATTGGATTGGCTGAAGCTTTATCTTATTTTTCAGATCCGCCACTTCGGCGGATTCGAGATTGCAGCCGACAACCTGAATCATCGCGTCGACCGCCTCGAGCAATATCTCGGCATGCGGGGAGACGAACCCGTGGTCGCAAAATCGGGGAGAGCCGTATCTTCATCTCCCGCCCGGTCGGAGCCTTTCTCCCCACGCATCGAATGCGTCGTAGAACACCGGAATGACGATCATGGTCAAAAATGTCGACGCCGTCATTCCGCCGATTACCGCCATGGCCAGAGGGGAGAACCGTTCGGCCCCCAGCGCCCACTCCAGCGCCAACGGCAGCATGCCCACGATGGTGGAAAAAGAGGTCATCATAATAGGGCGAAAACGCGTGGCCACCGACTCCACGATCGCTGCTTCCCGCTGCTTTCCCTCCTCCCGGCGCTGGCGGATGAAGTCGATCAGGATGATCGAATTGTTGACGACAATCCCCACCAGCAGAATCAACCCCACCATGACCGGCATGGAGACCGGCTTGCCGCCGATCCAGAGACCGATGCCCACACCGATGAGACTCAGGGGCACCGACATCAGCACCGTAATCGGATGGATAAATGAGCGGAACTGGGCGACCAGTAGCAGGTAGATGGCCAGCAGGGCGAGCACCAGCGCGCGGGCCAGTTCCCCCCGCGCCTCGGCCGTGTCTTTGGTCTCCCCATCAAGACCCACCTGATACCCCTGTGGAGGAACGATGGTGGACAGGGCGCGGCGGACATCGGCGACGACGAAGCTCAGAGGACGCCCCTGGTGCAGGGCCAGAATCTCCAGCTTCGGCTGCAGATTTTCTCGAGTCACCAACCCTTGAATGATGGTCTCGCGGCTCCGGGCGATCGCACCGAGCGGCACTGGTTTCCCATCCCTGGCCGACAGGGTGCGAACATCCAACGCATCCCTCTCCTGGCGGCGGAATCGCTCGTCGTAGCGGACCAATATGGGCGTGTCTTCCCCCAATGCCCCGCGCATGATACCCGCACTAACCCCATCCAGCGCCTGCGCCAGTTCCCGCGCCGCCAGAGCGGGTGGGATCCCCAGCTCTCGAGCGCGCTCCGCATCGATATCCAGGAGGATGCTGCGCTGATCCAGCCGCCAGCCTCGGTAGGGAGTCACCACTCCTTCCACCGATTTCAACGTTGCCAGGACCTCGTCACCCAGTTTGTCCAGCACCAGCGGATCCTCGCCCCGGATGCCGACGATAATCGAGGAGGCGGTCGTGGCTTTGGCCGTGCTGCCCGATTCCCGCACCACGAAATTCCGGATGTTCGGAATCTTCGAAATCTTTCTCCTCAGCCGATTCTGGATCTCCCAGATCGTCTCCTGCCGCGCCGTCCGCGGTGTCAACGTGATCGACATATACCCCTGCGTGACCCCCTGCACTCCACCGCCGGAAAGGGAATGCATGCCCGGCTCGAAACCGATCTGGCTGGAGAGCAACACCAGCTCCGGCTCCTGCAGAATGACCTGTTCGATTTCCTTGACAACCCTTTCAGTCTCTTCCAGCGACGATCCGGAAGGAGTCTCTACCACCACAAAACTCGAGCCGCTGTCCATCTTTGGAAGCAGTTCCGAGCCGCGCGAGCGCAGCGTAATCAAACCCGCTACGAGCAGTCCTATCGCGATCAAAAAAACCAGCTTCCTGTGGTGCAGGGATCTTTTCAGCAGACCGACGTAGAGATCGCGCACATGGCCCATCAGCCAGTTCCAGGGCCGAGAAATTTTCCCGGCCCATTGCTCCCCTCTGCCCCCCTCCCCGGTAATCCGTGCGGCGAGAATGGGTACCAGGGCCAGCGCCACCAGGAGAGAAGAGAGGAAGGCAATGACCAGGGTAGTCGCCAGTGGGCCGAAGATCTTCCCCACAAAACCATAGAGAAACAGCAATGGGATGAGCACGACGAGTGTAGTGGCCACGCCGGCCATAACGGCGAACTGAATTTCGGAAGCGCCGACCAGCGCCGCCTCCTGGGCGCTGATCCCTCCCTGAGAAAACCGTCGGGTGATATTCTCCAACACCACCACCGACGCATCGACGACCATTCCCACCGAAAGCACGATGGCCGTGAGCGTGACCATGTTAACCTCGATGCCGAAGAGCTTCATGCCCAGAAAGGTCAAAAGGAAAGACATCGGCAGGGAGATGATGACGACAATGCCCCGCCGGAGACTGCCCAGAAAGAGAAAGATCACCACTGTCGCCAGCAGCAGCGCCTGCCAGACGCTGCCCAGCATATTGTTCACGACCTGTTGGGTAAAAGTGGCGGCCTCCTCCGCTTCGACCATCTCGACGAACGGATAGAGAGCCGCCAGTTCCGCGATCCTGGCGCGCGCCAGTTCCACCACCTCCACCGTATTCGCATCGTCCTGCCTCAGAATCTGCAGACCGATGGTCGGCTCTCCGTTGACTCTGAATCGAGAGAGATCCTCCCCGCTGCCTTCGGTTACCTCTGCCAGATCCCCCACCCGAACGCGGCTGCCGTCCTTCAGGGCAATCGGAATGTTCTCGATATCCTGTGGTGTTCGACTCTGCTCGTCGACCCGAAAGGCGTACTCTCGCCCATTCGCGCGAATCTGTCCTGCCGGCGCGCTGATGTTGTGACTGCGAATGGCCGCCACGACCGCGTCCAGACGCAGACTGTGGGCCTCCAGCCGATGGCGATCGACGTGGACGGAAATTTCCGGTCGGTAGCCGCCGAAGACATCCACGATCGCCACACCCGCCAGACGCTGCAGATCCGGAGCGATGACATCCTCCGCCAGACGGCGTACCGCGACCATATCCTCTCCCCGCAGGCCCACGGTCAGCACCGGACGGTTGCTCGTGGAGAACTTCATCACCTGGGGTTCGCCGATCTCCCGGGGCAGCCGGGCGCGGATCTTGGACAGTCCGTTTTGCACATCGACTGCGGCGAGATCTACCGAAACATCGTAGCGAAATTCGATGGACACCAGCGAGAGCCCATTTTGCGACACCGAGGTGACTTTGTACACCCCCTCCAGCGAAGCAGTCTCTTCTTCGATCGGTTCGGAGACGAGATCCGCGACATCCTGTGCCACAGCTCCGGGGTACTGCGTGAGCACGTTGACCAGGGGAGGGGCCGTTTCCGGCAGCAGTTGGATGGGCAAACTGAAATAGGCGGATAAACCAAAGACGATCGAACCGATGGCAAGCGCATAGATTGTGTATCTGTTCTTCAACGCAAAACCGGGCAGTGTCACGGATGCACCCCCTCTACCATTACGCTGAACACCGATCGGCCGTCCGCCAGCACACCCAGGTTGGTGATGGCGACGGCATCTTCCCCATTCCACGGAAAATCGACCTCAATCCAGCCATCCTGTTCAACCCCCAATCCCACAGGCTGGCGAACGACCCGGTCGCCGTTTATCAGGAAGAGGTGTGGATCTCTGTCCCGGTCGATGATGGCATCGACTGGTACGGCCGTGACCCCCTTTGTGAAATCGAGAATAAAGGTCACGGTTGCCGAGGAACCCGTACCCAGATGCCGGCTATTTCCTGGAGGCAGAGGCAGTTTTACGGAAAACGTCCGCGTCTGGCCGCTGCTCATCGGCGCTATCTCGGAAACGGCTGTTACCAGCTGTTCGCCGCCTGCTGTCTCGATTTCTGCCGCAGTGCCGATGATGACCCCTCCTCTCAGATCTTCCTCGACCACCTCGACCACTATTTCCAGACGGTCCGTGCCCAGCAGCAGAATGGCCTGCCCGGGCATCACCGTCTGCCCGAGTTCGACAAACCATTTTAGCACTTCGCCATTTACCGGCGATCTGCCCGTTGCCTTTTTCAGCCGCGACTCCGCCTCCACAACCGCGGCACGTCCGCTCCGACACGCCCGCTGACTCGACTCCATCTGCTCCCGCGGCAAAGCGTTTGCGGCGACCAGACGCTGGTCGGCCTCATAGCGGCGACACCAGTAATCGCGCTCGGACTCCAGGCGCTCGACGACGGCGCGCAGTTCGGGCACATCCAATGTGGCAACGATGTCGCCAGCGCCCACATCTCCTCCCTCCCCAACCGGCAGAGTGGCGATCGCACCCTGCACCTGGGCGATCACCTTCACTTCCTTCTGGGATTGGATCGTCCCCATATAGGACACCCGACTGCCCATATCCATCACCACAGGCTTAATCATGCGGACAGCTATAGGCTGAACCGCCAGCTCTTCGTCCGCAGGATTACCACAGTTCCCGAACACGAGCGGAGTAGCCGCCAGTAAGATCGCGTGTACCCATCGTCTCAGGCCCTGGGTCATGGCCGGACTTGTGCCCCTCTTGCGCATCATATCTTTCTCCTGACAATTTCTGACACACTCTGTGCGGTCAATCTTCCCGCTACCGCGTGGTAACGCAGGATGGCCGTCATTTCGGCATATGCCGCGCCCCGTTCCTGAATTTGCAGCTGGAGCAGATCCATCTCCTGCACCAATAGATCGCTGAGAGAAACGCGGCCTGCCCGGTACAATTCCCGAGTGGCGACGACGGAACTCCGCTTACTCCGAACGGCAGCGGCAATGTATCGCCGCCGAGCTCTGGCCGATTCCTGTTGTTCCAAAGCGATCTGTCGGTCGGCCGCTTCCGCCGCCGCCGCCGCCTGCAGCGCATACTCTGCGCTCCGCAGCGACGCCGTTGCCGCCTTTGTGCTGGCCAGATGACGCCCCCCCTCGAACAGCGGCAGGCGCAGATTGATACCTGCGGCCCATTCGCCAACAGGTTCCAGGTCGCCTCCCGCCCGATAGGCCCGCGCAGCGAAGCCGCTGATATCCGGCCAATAACTGCGCCTCGCCAGTGCATGGAGAGCCTTAGCGCGGGCGACCTGTGCACGTGCTTTCGCAGCACGGGGGCCAACCGGTACCCCCGCGTCCGCCTGAAATTCCAGAAAGACCCTTGCGGATTCCGGATCACTCGCCGGAGCGGGATTCTCGTCGACGGGATACACCCGCTCGCCGCTACCAATCAACTGTCCCAGACGAATGGCCAGTTCGGAGCGCTTACCTTCCACTTCGATGCTGTCGGCACGGGCAGCTTCCGCCGCAGCGGTGACCTGTGCAATATCGGCTGGTGATACCCGACCTTCGTTCAGGAGCAGAGAAAGTTCATCCCGACGGCGTTGGAGCAAGTGGATGCGAGCCGTTATGAGATCCGCCCTGTCCCGCTGTTCTCTGGCGAGAATAAAGATCTGCGCGACCCCTTCGATGAGATCGATCCTCACCTGATCCTCCCAAACGCTCGATTCCAGTACTCCTGCCTCCGCAGCTCGTTTGTTCGCCCGAGTGCGCCCGCCGCTGAAGATGGGCACCCGCAGTCGGATGCTGGTTTCGTAGATCTGATCATCCAGCGGCGGGAAAACCCCGACCTGATGAATCGGCACGATGACATTCGGTTCCTGGTGGCGGGTATAGCCGGCAGTCAGCGAAAGCTGCGGATATAGCCCGCTCGCCGCCTCCTTTGTCCGCGCTTCAGCAGCTTCCCGCTGTCGTGCGGCAGCGCCGATCACAGGGCTGTGAGCCGCCGCCGCGTTCAGGGCCTCCGTCAGGGTCATTGAAGCGGTCTGTGCAGCAGCAGTATGAGGGATCATCCACAGCACAAGGGCCCAGGTGGATTTCCACAATAGGGGGACCGATCCCCGTCGGCTTCGTTTCATATCGCTCTCTCTCATATCAGGTAAAAATCAGCCTTTCCAGCGTTCTCAGTGCCCGGTCCCCCCGATCTTTCAGATCAAAACTGAAATCGGCAAGTCGCCACTCCAGCACGATCAGGCGAATATTGCCCACAATCAACACCGCCAGATCTTCCGAATCCGCATCGACGACCCCTCCTTCCAGCCTGGCCTCGTCGATAAAGGATCTGAGCAGACCATGCCGGGAACTCAGGATCGCACGCAGTTTTTCCTTCAGGATGGAATTGATCTGGAAGATGTTCTCCGAGAAGACCACCGATGTGATTTCGGGATTCCTTTCCAGGAAGTCGAAATGATACCTGACGAACTCGCGGATCTTCTCCTTCGCCGATGGCACCTCGACCAGATTGGACTTTATCGTCTCGCTCATTCCCAGAACTCGATCCAGAATGCGCGCAATGATATCCTCCTTATTCGCGAAATGCCGATAAATCGCCGGTTCGGATATCCCGACCCGTCTGGCCAGTTCGCGAATAGCCAGGGCACTATATCCCTGTTCGTGAATGATCCTGATCGCTTCATCGAGAATCTGTTCCTGTCTCTCTGCCGTGTGGAGACGAGTCGTCGATTTTCCCATGTTTCACCTATTTATCAGGACGGGAATCTTCCCCGCTTCTCTTTTAGGATCATGATTTTCATTGGTATTAAGTTAGCTATCGATAACTAACTTAACAAAAAACAACTCTGCTAGCAAGCCCCTCTCAAGGAATGCCCTCCATTTTGCCAATCTTTCAAGCCGGTCGCAATGTGCTGCTGTGTGCCTGGCGACATGCCTGGTCATACTTGTAAGCCAATTCTGGCTCCTTCTCCTGGATTATGACCAATTCTGGCTCATATCTTCGTTCACAGTCCCTTTCCGTCGACCTACCGCGAAAAAAAGGATGCGCATAGGTCGACATAATGGTGAGAAAACTTCATCTCACCGAGAATATCTGCCTATCCGCATCCTTGAGATCTTCAAAAATGCCTGGATAGCGGCTATGATCTGTTATTTATACAATATGGGAAAGATTCCCTCCCAAATCAAACTTCCATTCCGCAACTCAATCTCGCGCAAAATCCTTATAGGTATTCATTCGGCAGCACGGGATGCAGGGGCGGGAACAAGGCGTGGATCAGCCGTTCGCTATCGCCTTTAAGCTGGATCTCCGATTCCGTGACTACCTTGTCCGGAGTGTCCGTGCCAACCAGCAACCGCGCCATTTCTTGACCTCCTTCTATGGTGTGCGCGGTTTCGACCGGATCAACGACCGCGACAGTGCCCTTGTCTACCATCAGGAAGGCCGTCTGGTCGGCCACGGTGATACGTAGAGCACCCGACCACGCAGCCTGTCCGGTCATGCGCAGGCGGCGCGTAAATTCGTCCACCATATGCTCCAGAGTCGAATTCAGATTTACAATGCGCATGGGAATGTGACCCTCGAGGCGCCCTTTCCCTACAACCCCGGAAAAACCGAGTTGCCGGAGGTATCGCGCCAGGGCGCTGCCATGGGGCAGGTTGAAAAAATCCACCTCTTGGCAACCTTTGTACTGCCGGGCGATCTGTCCCAGTATCCGCAAACGCTGCTCGGGATCACCGGCCGAATCGGTTACCTCAATCCTGTTATTGTGTTCCGCGTTATACACGAGCGGGTCTGAGAAATAGCCGACCAGTTTCTCGTTTTCATCCAGCAACAGAAATGCCGGCCCGTATTCGCCGGGTTGGGTCGGACATTTGCCGTGTGGATAGGTGGGTCGCACCGCCGTCATGGAAACGCCTTCGTTCTCCCGGTTGTAAAGCTTCGCCACTCCGGGATAGCTGTGCACGTCGTTCAGGTCGATTTCCCTCAGCTGCACATCCGGTAATTCGGTCGGCAAGTCTTCCGCTTTGATCGTGTAGGAAACCGCAAAGGGCATAACCGACACATATCCGTGCGGGCCATACACATCCAGATCGGTCGTCCTGACGATGGAGAGATCGTAGCCGTGGGCGCACATCGCTTCCATCGCTGCCTCTATCGCCTGATCGAATAAATCGCGTCCCTCGTCGTGATGCGGGTTGGGATAATCGACATTGATACCGGCGACACGCACCTGGGCTATGCCGAGACGCAGGCGGATCTCATAGATTCCGATATGCGCTGCCAACTCGTCGCCATCGAGAGCGATTCGCGATGTGATCCAGTCGTAGTGACTGTCGGCGATGCGCCCATGGCGGGCCTGGAAAGCCATGTCCGGTCGCTGGAGTTTCTTCTCCAGCAGGTCGTAAATGGACTCGGTGTCTTGTTCCTGGCTCGGCGCGATAATCCGACGCACGGAATCGGCGAAGCGCTCATCCTTGGAGGGTCTGGACTGCTGCAGATTTTCTTCAACCACGATTAACAACCTTTCTTTGAGCCGCTTCCTCGCCGAACGCAGCCGGTTTTTCACGGTATGCACCGAAATCTCGAGAAAGGCGGCGATTTCTTTTTGCGAATGGTCGGAGATGTAGAACATGGAGACGATTTCGCGTTCCTGTCTGGAAAGGCTTTCCATCGCCTCCCGGATCAACTGTTTCATCTCCTGCTCCTCTGTCTGTTCTTCGGGATTGAGATCGGAGGCGAAAGCGGTGCTCTCAATGGCCACTCCAGCGGACATGAATCGGTATCGGCGTCCTCCGCGCGTCAATCGATCACAGTGCTTGTGCACGATTTTGCGTAGCAGACCAGGAAAGGTTTCCAGGACTTGTAGGCGCGGCAGAATGTCGTAGGCTTCCAGGAAAGCTTCCTGAGCCGCATCCTCGGCCAGATGGAAATCTCTTAAAAGGGAGTATCCATATCCCACCGATATGTCCTGTAAACATTTGACTATCTGCCCGTACGCCTGGGTATCTTTCTTCTGAGCCCGTACGAGCAGATCGGTCAGATCATGCACGCCATCCTCCATCCGAAATCAGTTCCTCATACGATAATGCGAAGGCCTTCAACCGTATATCCCATTTTTACAGAAAAAGGTGTACAGATCCTGCAGCCATTTCAAAAATTGGCGTCCATAAGGCGGTTGCGATTGCTGTGCCGGTAGAGGGCATTGTTGTAGATGGAGATCTTTCTGATTGGCCGGAAGGGATGAGAGAGTATGAGATTGAGTTGCCAGAGCATTGGGATAAACCGGTTAGTGAGGAAGATTTTCAAGGATCGTTTCGTATTGGATACAATAAGTGCGCGCCATTGAGGAACGATTCATCGGGTTCGCCGAGGAGCATCTGGAGCGACTGCGCCAGGTGCTGCGCTATGCAGCCGATGCCGAACAACGCCAGATCGCGGCCTGGGTGATCGCCTATGCCGGAGACAAGCGCGCGATCGTCGACGACCTGCTCTACGCCGTGAGTGATTCCGACTGGGTTGTCCTGTAAAACGCTAGCGATCGCGCTCAGGATCGGTTCGCAAACACCCACACTACCTGAGCTATGGAGTACGTTCGGTACCCCGCAGAGCCAAATCGGCTGAAAACTGAACCGCGATTCAGAATCTCAGCTGATACTTGCCACTACCCGATCTGTTCGACAGGACCAGAGCCGTCTCGATCTGTCATTTCAGGATCTGTTCCGATAATACCCTTCCCAAAGCACTATATTGCAGAAATTGTGAGGATCATGCGCCCTTTGAAGTCCAATACGCGCCTGGTCTCTTCGGCGATAATAGGGGCAGCTTCGCATTTTGTTTCGGGCGGCAGGGGGCCACAAGCCCAAACGTGTAGTTGTGGGTCCTCAGGGACACCGGTGGGGATGGAGTGGATCACTTCTATGCCGTCGGTGGTAGAGGGAAATTGGCGGAGTTCGGAAGCGATGTTTGCCAGGTCGGCCTCTTCGGCCCCAGAGGGGAAGCGGCTAGCTGCTAAGTGGTCGGCGAGGCGCACAGTGAAGCAGAGGGGGGAGATATCGATCAGGTAAGATACGGGGGCGAAGCGTTCGCCGCGCCTGTGGTGGGTAGCGATGACTTCGATGACCTCGGGGTTCTCGCCTAATTCGACGGCGAGTTGGGCACCGTGCTCATCATGGGTGCCTTCGAGTTCCATGACTTTGCCCATATCGTGCAATAGGCCGGCTCGACGCGCCAACCTCGAGTCCAACTCCAAAATCTGGGCAAAAAGACCGGAGAGGCGAGCTACATCCAGGCTGTGCTGGAGCATGTTCTGGCCGTTCCACAAGCCGATCTGGTCAGCTAACTCTCCTATGCTCTGGGCTAGTTGGGGATGTGTTGCTTCCAGGTCGAGGTCGGCGAACGCGCGATGTCCGATGTCGATAGACGAGTTATCTCGGTCAGGCCGGCTACTCTGGTCCATGAGGATCTCCTTAAAGCGGCGGCGCCCTGAGCGCAGCCGGTAAGCCACCCGTTGCAGCGGCAGGTCGAGGAACTGGGCCACCTCCTGGCGCGAGCGGCCACCCATATAACAAAGGACTAGGACCTGGCGCTCTAGTTCCGGCAAACTGACCAGTACGCGCTGCACCTGGCGACGCTTCTCTTCTCTTTCCAAGATGGCTAGCGGTCCCGAAGCGTCCGCCGCAATGCCAGCCACCTTTTCCAGCGGCAGGGGGTCCGTTTTGCGCTTACGGCGTATGCGGTCACAGTTCTTGAAGATGATGCGCTTGAGCCAGGCGGGAAAAGCCGGGCCGTTGTAGACGCGGTCCAGGTGCAACCAGGCCTCCATAAAAGCGGCTTGGGCGGCGTCTTCGGACAGTTGAAAATCGTCCAAAAGCGAGTAGGCGTAACCCAATGCCATGTCCTGGAAACGGCGCACGATTTCGCCGGTGGCGTCCAGATCACCCTCTTGGGCACGTGCAAGCAGATCGTTCAGATCATCCATATGCTGCAAAAGGAATGCATGGGAAAAATTGTATATATAAAGATCCCAGCAAAGGCAGAAGTGGGGTGTAAAAAAAACTACCTACCGCCAGCTCAGATCCGTATCATTCTGTTTTAGTGTGAGTTTCCATTCTTAATCTTCGTTTGGGGTGTTACGATATAAGGTACGGCATGGGTAAGGGGTAGCAGGGAAGGGGACATACGAGGACATATGGGAAATTGCCGCCGTACGTCATCTATACAACCATCATGAGGAGTGGAGTTGCCGTCGTACGTCGGCAATCCGCAAGTTGGACTAAACCGCCTGGCGGCGGTGGTTTTGTCTTTGTCGCCGCGTGCAAGCCGCCCGGGAAAAGGGGCACTCTATATCTCTATTTTCCGGGCGAAAAATAACGGCCATAAACTATTTTTAAAACAATACGTTGACCGCTTTTTTCGATTTTCCTGAATGAAGCGTAGGAGGAAGAAGGCGGGGATTGAATCCCCATAGGTGCGGCGCAGCGGCATCGTCCAACACATTGGTATCCAACATGGCGTAGGGAACGTCGGTGGATACCCGGTATTTCTTCCTGTGCGCCACGTCGGATACCATCTTACTCGTTATAAGAAATGCCAAAAAAAGTGGCGGCCATTTAGCCGCCACCGTACTACACAATCTTGCTCTGCCAGTTACGTTTTTTCGATAGGAAACTGAATTTCGGTCACCGAATCGTCAGGGGCACTCCTATCATGCT